>Ga0209346_1000024_pt1 | contig 286083 bp, 258 predicted proteins | sample AutmiccommunBRH9_FD_187381 | JGI IMG/M metagenome (GOLD analysis project Ga0209346, IMG submission 187381) | Deep subsurface microbial communities from Mt. Terri, Switzerland - Autotrophic microbial communities BRH/9 (SPAdes) (version 2) | ecosystem: Environmental > Aquatic > Deep subsurface >...
TGGCGGGCGAGCACCCGACGTTGCCGGAGCGCTTGGCAGGAAGCCCGATCCGCGCACGGTCACGATGTTCGCAACCTCCGGATCGAGATCCGCAACCGAACCAACAAGCTCAAGCGCCGGAACAGGCACCGGCTCGGCGAAGGTGACCGGGGTGAAAGTCTCAAACGGCGCGTACTTCGCCCCGCTGCCCGCCATCGTGTAGACGCCGTAGCGGCCGTTTTCAAGTGCCTTCACTTCGTCGTACTTCAGCGTCAGCGTGGTTTCAAACGAACCGTCAGCGGCCAACTCGACCCACGAGGCACCACCGATCGCGCTCGACGCTGCGGGCAATGCCCACTTCTGATGGATGATCGAACGTGCGGAGGAGGCAATGTTCTGGGAGGGCTGCCAGTCCTCAAGGAACGAACCGAACACCACGTAGGTGCCGCTGAACTTGCCAGACAGGGGCGGCCGGGTACCGTTGGTCGCAGGAGCGTTCTCCAGGAAGCCGGTGCCCTTGACCGTGACTACATGCTCGACGCTGGGGTCGAGGTCGGCGACGGGTTCAACGATTTCGACTGTGGGAAGGATCACCGGTTCTGCGAAGGTGACCGCGGTGAAGGTCTCAAACGGAGCGTACTTCGATCCACCACCTGGGTAAGTCACGATGCCCCACGAGCCGTCAACCACTGCCTTCGACTCGTTCGGAGTCAGCGTCAACGTCGTCTCGAACGTGCCATCAGCGAGCAACTCGATCGCACCCGCCGCTGGCCCGCCGATCGTCGCCATGCTCTCTGCGGGCACCGCCCACTTCACATCCACACCGCTGCGCGTACTCGAGGCCACACCCGTCGAGGGCTGCCACACCGACGCATACGAACCAAACGCGACATACACGCCAGTGAACTTCCCAGCCAACGGCGGGCGAGCACCCGACGTTGCCGGAGCGCTTGGCAGGAAGCCCGATCCGCGCACGGTCACGATGTTCGCAGCCTCCGGATCGAGATCCGCAACCGAACCAACAAGCTCAAGCGCCGGAACCGGTGCCGTGATTGGCTCGGGTTCGGGCTCTGGCACGACATCTGACGGATCTCCGGTGCCCCCCTCGGAGCCTGTGCCCGCCGGTGGGAACACCAGTTCCCAGTGCTGTGGAGTCACTGGCACTGTCGCGCGGGCAACAATCGCCTCGGGAATGAGGGCACCATGGGCATACCAGACAACGGCCTCGTAGTTCTTACTGCGGTCGAGTAGAGCAGTGTCAAGCTGCAGGCTCGCCGAGGCGTTACCCGATGTTATGGCTGCGGCAGCGACATAGGCGGCGCCTCCAACCCGTACCGTGCTTCCGGCCTCTACCGCCCCGATGTACACCCCTGACGAGCGCTCGGGCAGTGGCGACGGGGAAATCCCGGTCACATCAACCTGCACCGTGAGCCCCGTTTCTGAAGCAACCTGCACCGTTGCGGTAGCGGTCGCGGGTGCGGGTGCCGGTGTCGGCGCATCGACCGCCGAGGCCGCAGGTGCGACAAGCAGCGCACCGCTCACAACGAGTGATGCGGAAAGCAACGCAGCGAAACCGCCGCGGATCTTCTTCCCTAATGACATGCGGAACCGCTCCTTGTTCGAACACCTGAAAATGAACGCAGACCGAAGAAAAGGGGCCCATCGGGCCCCTCATCGGACTTTACTGAGGCAACCCTAACCTCGGCGCCAGGACTTAGTCTGACGAATATCGTCTGATGATGCAAGTTGACGCGGATACTCCCCAAGGAATTTTACGAGAACCCCACCTGTGAACGCCTCGTGCGTGCAGTTCGGAGGCCCGTGCGACGGCAGAAAGAGGCCAGATCAGTTACCAACGAGCCCGAGGAGCACTGAACCCGACACGGAAGAATAGATGGCGGTAGCGATCCACAGTGGATCGCCTGGTCACCCCCGCGAAGACCGCCTCGGCAGCGCGGCGATGCTCACCGCGAGCAGTGCGACCGCGGCCCCCGCGAGGAGTCCAGGCGTAACTCCCCCGGCGAGCGGGATGCCGGCGTCAAAGGCAACCGAGGCAATCAGTTGGCCCGCCACGTTCGACATGCTGAGCAGCAGCACCCCGGCGGCGCGAACAAGCATCGCCGCGACCCCGATGAAAATCGTGCCCACGAACCCGCCGACGTAATACCAAGGCTCGCTCGGCCACGTCTGTGGCCACCCTTGAAGCCCCACCGAGACCGCGGCCACTAGGAGGAGTACCGCTGTGCCAACTAAGAAATTCACGAATGTCGCCGCGGTGGCGCTCTGCGATGCGGATCGCACGAGGCCGTTCACTGCCGACTGCCACGCAATGGCGAGCCCGGCGGCCACCGGGATCAGCACGAGCCACAACTTCGGGCTCTCACCTCCGGGCGCGCTCAGGTCAGCGAGCACCGAAAGCACCACTGCCACGATCGCAAGCACCGTGCCGATAATGCGCTGCGGACTCGGTCGCACCTTGCCCCCCGGGCCGAGGCCAATCTTGTCAATAATCAGCCCGCCGAGCACCTGACCGCCGACAATGCCCACGGTGAAGAGCGCCAGCCCAAGCAGCGGTGCCACCAACCCCTGCCCGAGCACGAAAAACGCACCGCAGAGACCGCCGGTAAGCGCCCAAATCGGCAGGTGCTTTGATGCGAGCTCAGTTCGTAGCTTGTGGATCCCCCGTCGCCCTCGGGCTGAGACAATTACGGCGAGCACCATGATCACCAAACCCGAGCCGAACGATACGGCCGCAGTCACGTAACCGTTTCCGAGTTCCTGGCTCAGGCCGCCATTGACCCGGGACTGCAGCGCCACCAGGGTTCCAGCTAGTCCCGACCCCAGGAGCGCAGCCCACACGGGAATGCTCTGTTTGTTTGGGGTCACCCGTTCACCCTACCCCTGGTGCATCGCGGCCACTCACGTCCACTTGTTGCACCGCCGAACAGTCCTCGGCCGTCTGCTGAGACTGAGCACCACCGTCGGGTATCTGAGCCCAGTCGGAGGGAAAGAGGCAATTTTGATCCGACGGAAGTCAAATACCCGACGCAACTCGCCGACTCCTCGCAAGAACGCAATGCGTTCCTGCGTCAGAGCCGCCTGTCGGACTTGCTTTCGGCGATCAGGGCAACGCAACGCGTTGCTCGCCGGAAGCGGGTGAAGCTGCGCTTCACCCGGGTCGGTTCAGAGTCCGACTTACGGCGAAACGAAAGAGGCCCACGAATGTGGGCCTCTAGAGTGGAGCCGCCTGTCGGACTCGAACCGACCACCTGCGCTTTACAAGGGCGCTGCTCTACCAGATGAGCTAAGGCGGCAAAGGGTGACCGAGCTTGTCGGCCACCCGCCTAGTTTACTCTGTTTCTGCTGGCGTGTCCGCCCCGGCTGCGGGAGCCGTGTCAGCCCCGTTCCCCTCGAGCGCAGCCTTCACCTTCAAAATGTACGACTCCAGGTCACCGTCGCGGCCCGAAGACCACTGCTCACCGTTGACGATCACGGTGGGCGTGCTGATGAGACGTTGCGGCTCACCCTCAGGCTGTAGGTTCTGGCCGCTGGCGTCAAGCAAGCGCGCACCTTCGGCGAGCCCCCACAAGCCAGTCTCGGTGGCCTTCTTTGTATTACCCGAGATGAAGTCGGCAAAGCGCTGATCCTTCACACACTGACGCAGCTCGGTGTCTGCAGTCGCGCCAGCGAGTTCGGCCTGCTCGACGAGCTGATCGTCGGTGAGTGCCGAGGTACCCTCGGAAGGCTGCACGTTCGCGCTGAGCAGTCGGTTGTGCAAGGCAAACGCGACATCAGGCTGCTGCTCGACGACGCAGCTCACGAGGTTCGCGGCTCGCGTCGAATACTTCGTGCCCATTGAGGTCGCGTCAAGGAAGTTCAGCGGGAACACGGACAGCGTGATGTCACCCGACCCGATGTAGTTCTCGAGCATCGTGCCGTAGGTCTGCTCGAACGCGCCACAGGCTGGGCACATGTAGTCGACATACACGGTCACGTCGATCGGCAACTCATCCCAGCTGAGATCGGGTGCCTCGCGCGACTCGTCGGGCTGCAGCGCTGGCGTCTCGAGAACTTTCAAATCGGCACCGAAGGTCACCGCACCCGAAGCCATGTTCTCGGGTCCGGGGCCCGCGGGCTTGAGCGTCTGCGCAAGCACGAGACCCACCACCGCAAGGATCGCCAACACGCCGAGCACAACGCCGCCCTGCAGCAGCAGTCGGTTGCGCTTCTCGCGCTTCTTCTCAGTCTCGCGGGCAAGACGCGCCTGCTCGCGCGCCTGCTCGCGACGCTCGTTCTTCGTGAGTTTTTCGTTTGCCATAGCTGTCTCCATGGTTGGCCCGCGCATGGCGCAGGTTCGTTTCAGACGACGATTCGCGTGTGGATCGCGCGTTACTTATTCTTCGAAGCTCGGCGCTGGGCGCGGTTCTGGGGGCTGTCGCCGCCCTCTACCTGCTGTCCGAACGCACCGCGCTGCTGGGGCTGTGGAGCCGCGGCCGCGGCACCCTTGCGCGCCCGAGCCGCAGCACCGGTGGTCGCAGCCCGTTGCGCACCCGGCCCGCTCACCTCGGTACTCCCGTCTTCATCGGGGGCGATGTAGCTGAGCTTGGAGGTGTCGAGCGGTTCTTCCTTCTCGAGCCCACCTCCCTCAATGTGTACGTGATCCTGCGGCCCCTCGGCCGGGCGTACCTGCACCTCAAGGTTGTACAGCAGGCCGAGAGCCTCTTCCTTGATCTGCCCCATGGTGCTCTGAAAGAGGGTGTACCCCTCACGCTGATACTCGATCAGTGGATCACGTTGCGCCATTGCGCGCAGACCGATCCCCTCCTTCAAGTAGTCCATCTCGTAGAGATGATCGCGCCAGCGGCGGTCGATCGTGGAGAGGACAACGCGGCGCTCAAGCTCGCGCATTCCCTCATCGCCGAGCGTCTGCTCACGCTTCGCATACGCCACTTCCGCGTCGGAGAGGATCTCGCGGAAGAGGAAGTCGCGATCCACGCCCTTGCTGCCGCTCTCGGCGACCACCTCGTCGACCGACAGGCCGACCGGGTAGATCTGCTTCAGATCGTTCCAGAGAGCATCAAAATCCCACTCGTTTGCAGCTGAGTGCGAGTCGATGATGGCGGAAATGACCTGCTCGCGGAAGACGTCAACGCGCGACTTGATGTCTTCGCCGTCGAGGATCTGCGCGCGATCCGCGTAGATTGCCTTGCGCTGGCGATTGAGCACATCGTCGTATTTCAGCACGTTCTTGCGAATCTCGCTGTTGCGCTGCTCGACCTGGCTCTGCGCGCTTTGAATCGCACGGCTCACGAGTTTTGACTCGATGGCCATGTCATCGGGGAACCCGCCGCGGTTCATGAGCGAGGCGGCTGCACCCGAGTTGAACAAGCGCATCAGGTCGTCGGTGAGCGACAGGTAGAAGCGGCTCTCGCCCGGATCACCCTGACGGCCCGAACGGCCGCGCAGCTGGTTGTCGATACGTCGCGACTCGTGCCGCTCGGTGCCGAGCACGTAGAGTCCGCCCGCGGCGATGACCTTCTCGGCCTCGACATTAACGGTTGCTTTCACGGCTTCGAACACCGCGTCCCACTCGGCCTCGTACTCATCGGGCGTCTCGGTCGTCGAGAGCCCACGCGCGGACATCTCTTGCACAGCGAGGAACTCGACGTTGCCGCCGAGCATGATGTCGGTGCCGCGGCCGGCCATGTTCGTCGCAACGGTGACCGCACTGAGTCGACCAGCCTGGGCGATGATCGCGGCCTCGCGGGCGTGGTTCTTCGCGTTCAGCACCTCGTGACGCACACCAGCCTTCGCGAGCAAGCGCGACAGGTACTCGCTCTTCTCGACACTCGTGGTGCCCACGAGAACCGGCTGCCCGGCTTCGTGACGCTTCGCGATGTCTTTGACGACCTCTGCGAACTTCGTCTCTTCGTTCTTGTAGACGAGGTCGGACTGGTCGATCCGCTGCATCGGCTTGTTCGTCGGAATCGGCACGACACCCAGCTTGTAGGTCGACATAAACTCGCCGGCCTCGGTCTCGGCGGTTCCCGTCATTCCTGAGAGCTTCTCGTACAGGCGGAAGTAGTTCTGCAGGGTGACGGTCGCGAGCATCTGGTTCTCGGCCTTGACCTGCACCCCTTCCTTTGCCTCGATGGCCTGGTGCATGCCCTCGTTGTAGCGACGACCGGCGAGAATGCGCCCAGTGTGCTCATCGACGATCATGACCTCGCCGTTCAGCACCACGTAATCTTTGTCGCGGGTGAAGAGCGCGCGCGCCTTGATGGAGTTATTGAGGAACGAGATCAACGGGGTGTTAACCGACTCGTAGAGGTTCGTGATGCCGAGATAATCTTCGACCTTCTCGATGCCGGGCTCGAGCACACCGATGGTGCGCTTCTTCTCGTCGACCTCGTAGTCGACACCTTCGACAAGCTTCTTCGAGAGTCGCGCGAACTCGGTGAACCAGCGGTTCGCCTCGCCCGAGGCGGGGCCCGAGATGATGAGCGGAGTACGCGCCTCATCGATGAGGATCGAGTCGACCTCGTCGATAATCGCGAAGCCGTGCCCACGCTGCACCCGGTCAACCGCGGTCGATGCCATGTTGTCGCGCAGGTAGTCGAAGCCGAACTCGTTGTTCGTGCCGTATGTGATGTCGGCATCGTACTGCTTGCGCCGCTCGGTCGGGTTCTGGCCCGCCACGATGCAGCCGGTGGTCATACCGAGGGCGCGAAAGATGCGGCCCATGAGGTCGCTCTGATAGCTCGCCAGGTAATCGTTCACCGTAACGATGTGCACACCGTTCCCGGTGAGCGCGTTGAGGTAAGCGGGCATCGTCGCCACCAGCGTCTTGCCCTCACCGGTCTTCATCTCGGAGATGTTCCCGAGGTGCAGGTTCGCACCACCCATGACCTGCACATCGAAGGGGCGCAGGCCGATTGTGCGCTTCGAGGCTTCGCGCACCGCGGCAAACGCCTCAGGCAGCAGATCGTCGAGCGACTCGCCGTTCTCAAGGCGCTCGCGGAACTCGGCGGTCTCGCCGCGCAGTTCCTCGTCGCTGAGCGCCGCAAACGACTCTTCGAGATCGCCGACTGTTTTGGCCAGCCGCTGAAGCTTCTTCAGGGTGCGCCCTTCGCCTACGCGAAGGACTCGTTCGAGGACTGTCGCCACGTCGTGTCTCCTGTGTGGTGGGGCGGTGGTGGTGCGAGGTGTGCACCGTGCCACCGTTGCCAAATTGTGACAACGCCCCAGCCTAGCAAGCCCCGGCACTGAGCGCCTGGGTATCTCACACGGCCCAGCCAGCATTCGAGGCGCTATGTGAAGTTCCTCCCCCCTCCCGTTCTGCTTCACGCGCGGCACAAAGTGGCAGCATTGGCCCAGTTCGCGAGATCCACCGCACCGTAAGATCAAAGCCACAACGCGGCGAGGAATGCGGGTGAAAGTGAGCGGATCTGGCGAGGGCACCCTGGTGATCCTGCCGACCTACAACGAGGCCGGTTCGCTCGGCCAAATTGTGTCCCGCGTGCGAACTGCGGTACCCGGTGCCGACCTGCTCATCGTCGATGACGCGAGCCCCGATGGCACGGGCGAGCTTGCCGACTCGCTAGCGGCGGCGGATCCGCGGGTGCGCGTGGCGCATCGCTCGGGCAAGCTCGGGCTGGGCACGGCCTACGTGCTCGGGTTTCATCGCGCGCGCGGGGGCAGATATCGCTTCGTCGTCGAGATGGACAGCGATGGATCGCACCTGCCCGAGCAGTTGCCCGACCTGCTTTCGGCCGCGCGCGCCGGGGCAGGCCTCGTCATTGGCACTCGGTGGATCGAGGGCGGGCGCATCAGCGGCTGGCCCAGGCACAGACGCTGGATCTCACGCACCGGAACCTGGGTGGCCCGGGTCGCACTGCGGTCTCAGTTGCGCGACATCACCAGCGGATACCGGGTGATCGACACCCGGTGGTTGTCGCGGCTCGACCTCGGACAGATCAACTCGCACGGGTATGGTTTTCAGGTCGAACTCGCGTGGACACTTGAGCGACTGGGCTGCCCGATCGCGGAAGTGCCGATCACGTTTGTCGAGCGGAGCGCGGGTCGCTCGAAAATGAGCTTCGGGATCGTGCTTGAGGCACTTGGCCGCGTGCTGTCGTGGGGGTGGCAGCTGCGCTTCGCGCCTGGGCGGTTGCCTCGAGCGTCGGGCACGTCGGGCCAGTCGGGCCCGTCGAGCACGGGCGAGCTCACGGAAGAGACGCCCAGCCACTGATCAGGCTGGGCGTCTCGGTGCACCCGCGTTTCTCCGGGCTCCTGCTAGTGAACTGCGGCTTCGGAGATTACGCCAGTTCGCTGAGGCTAATCACGCCGTAATTCCAACCCTTACGGCGATACACCACGCTGGGCTTGCCCGATTCGCTCTCCACAAAGAGGAAGAAGTCGTGCCCGACGAGCTCCATCTGATCGACCGCTTCCTCAACAGAAACACGCTCGGCCGGGAACTCCTTCGAGCGGATGACGACCGGTGTGTAATCTTCTTCATGCTGCTGTTCGTCGGTCACGATTGGCACGCTACCGGTGGCCACCGCCTCAATGGTTTCGAGGGGTGCGGGAGTCAGATCCACGCTCTCAAAATCATTCGCAGCTGCTTCACCGAGCGAGGTGCGGCCGCGGCCACGATGCACCTTGCGGCGGTCTTTCATGCGGCGGATCCGCTCGAGGATGCGGCCGTACGCGATATCGAAGGCCGTGTACTTGTCGGCTCCGGTGCTCTCAGCTCGGATCACGGGGCCGGGGCCGATGACCGTGATCTCGACACGATCACCGTTCTGCGGGCTGCGGTCACTCAAGCGAGACACCATAACCTCGAAAGTCTGCACCTTCGGCAGCAACGTCTCGATCTTTTCCGTCTTTGAACCCACATAGTTCTCGAAACGTTCAGTAATTCCGAGACTGCGTCCGCGAATGTTGACATCCATGGTGACCTCCCTAGGGTTCAGGCGGGTGGCCTCTAACAGCGCACCATTACGCCTTTCTCGAACCCTACTCTGGTTCACCACCCGTTTTCCACCCGGTTGTGCTTCGGCTCGAAAATCGGTAGGTGAGTCACAGGGAGTGACGCAGTGCGCTCGCTGCGTCGCTCAACCCCGCACAGCGCGACGATGGCGATGACCCGCGCACCCGCTTCGGTAAGCGCCCGATGCGCCGCAGCGACAGTAGCACCGGTGGTGATGACATCGTCGATCAACACCACTTCCCGTCCACGCAAGATCGTTCTTGCCGCCGGCGTGACCTCCACGAGGGCCGCGTTGCGCTGCCGCTGGATCGCAGTGAGTCCGACCTGTGAGGTACGGCCAGGGCGCGCCCTCAGTGCCCGTGGCACGAGCCATGGGCGGGGCGCAGTTCTTGGCGTTCTGTGCACGTCGGGTGCAATCGGGGCGGACTGCACATCGAGACCTCCCGATGCGGGACTGTGCGCTGCTGATGTCACCGGGGCAGGGATTCCGCACCTCAGCGCCGCGCGCACCAGCATGTCGACGTGTCGGTACCCACGCTCGCGCACGCGCGCCGCTCGCGAGGGCACGGTCACGAGCAGGGGCATGGTCGGGCCGCGTGCGAGGCTGAACGCCGCGCATAGCGGGGCGTTCAGCCTCGCGCCCAACTCGCGCGCGAAGCCGGTGTGTCCGGCGTGCTTCAGGGCGACGAGTTGGGCGCGAAGCGGGCCCTCGTAGGGGCCCGCGACGCACGCGGGCACCCCCGCCGGGGTGACGATCCAGGTTGCGGTGCCGTTGCCGGCTCGCAGTTTGTTTCGGCAGCCGACGCAGCAGTCTCGGTCAGGTGCGCCGCAGTTCACGCACTGGGTCGGCCACAACAGCGCCAGCGCGTCAAGCAACAATTCCCGCAGCCAGTGGATCGCGCGGCCGCTCCTGCTGTTTGCCTCAACCTGCGCGGAGGACACCGCCGATGCCTCGGAGTTCTGCACTAGGTCTGACCAATCCGAGAGGATCGATCAGGGATAGTGCGATTATCCGAGCGAGAGGGATACGGACCGCGCACAAGTGCGCGCTGAAGCACCCCTTGAACCTCCGGCCACCGATGCACGACCTGCTCATACGAGCATCGAATCACCTGATATCCACGAAGCATCAGCTCTGCGTCGTGACGAATGTCTTCGGTGCGCTGCGCACCCACATGATGACCACCGTCAATCTGCAATACCAGCCAGCCGTCAATCAGAAAATCCACCCGATGGCCGTGAACCCACGCTTGTGGTTCGATAGAAACTCGCAACCATCTCAGTCTCACCCTCACAAATGTTTCCAAACCTGAGTCGGAGAATGGCTGACTTTCACCGAGAAGTCGACGAGCTTTCCCTCGGAAGGGCAGTTGCTCGAGGGCCTGCAAATCAACCAGCTTCATATTGAGTGCGGACTCCCACACAGCGAGTGCACTTTCAAAGGGTTGGCACTGAGCAACCAGGCCCAAAACGTTTTCGATGGGATCCACCAGGGTTCCTGGCACTCTTTGCAAAATTGGTCGCGACCAGTGAATGGTGCCTCTGCGATCTCGCACCTCGGAGTGAGGGTGGGGCGCTGCAAGATGCGGTAGGTCCTCGTTGAGCACCCAGAGCCCGAGCCTTTTCGCCTGTGTGATGCAGGTCAAGACTGTTCCCGTGCTTGCTGCGAGGAAGAGTTGGGAATCGGCATCTGGGAGGGCCACCCACCCCCGGCGCACTGCACGAATGGCACCAGATTTGAGTTCCAAGCTGAGCTGGTGCCTACTCACGCCAAGATCAATGAGTTTGGCGGCGGGGGCCACGCCGCCGAGCCGGTGGAGGTGCAGTTTCGCGGTCATAGCCCAAGCCTGTAGGCGAGAAGGCTGCCTTCCAGGGCCGCTCGGGACTCTGTGGACAGTTTCGCCAGAAAAGTGTCTGCCTGTGTTCTGTGCGCGAGTATTCGGGCGGCTCGGGATAAAAAGGCGCAGCTAGTGGGTCCGCGTCAACTCGGCATCCTTGGAACTCTGCACTTTCCAGGATGGATACCGGGAATGCCGTCCTGGATTCTGCAGATCTCCGAGCACAGGGAGGGAGGCAGGCAGGCAGGCCAAATGGAAGCCTCTACCCCACCTTCGCGACGAGATCGATCCCGTCGAGCTGCCGCTGCCAACCGCTGCCCTGCGGGGCGTAGAGCCGACCATCGTCGTCGAGCACCCGCAACAACGACCGGATCCCCCCGCCACTCACCGCTACGGCCCCGGGCACGGTGCCAGACTCCACCGCGAACTGCCCGAGCACCCCCTGCGTAACCTTGCCCGAGACCCCGTTTCGCGTGACCGCGACGAATCGTTCATCATCGATCCAGTCAAGGTCAATCGGGGTTCCCGTCACCCAAAGTTCAACACTCGCGGCACCTGTGAGCGCGAGCGGCACTCCCGCGGCATCGCGCGAAATACCCCCAACTAGCACCTTGCTCTGCTCCGGTGAAGCAGAATCTACGACCAGCACCGCCACACGATGCCCGCCCTGCGACACCCGCACCGCCACAGGCTGTCGCCCACCCAGCCATGGCATTTGCAGCTGCACGGTCCGTTCCCCCGGTTTCGTGACCAGAATCTCGCCCGGGCTAGCGAACGAGTAGCTCCACACATATCCGAAGCGGTCGAGACTCGGTGCGAGCAACCCCCCACGTAGGTCGACTTGCACCTGATCGTCTGGCGACACCCAGCTCACGGTGCCCTGGTGCAGCACGGCCGCACTGCGCCGATCGGGTGCCAGCGTCACGGCGCTCGGCTGCAGCTGGGCGACCCTCGTACCGATGCCGGGGAGCAACGTCACCTGCCCGGCCCTAATCTGGCCAAAGACCCCGTCCTTCAACCCGGCAACATATAGGTTCTCGGCGCTCGGGGAGGTCGTGTCTGCGGCGACCACCGGGCCCTGATCAATCAGTGAGCCGTTGACGAGCAGCTCAAATCGTGCCACGTTCGGCACCGCCTGCAGGCTCGCCCCGAGCTGCCGCTTCACGAGTTCCATGGTCGTGGCATCGGCATCGAGCAGCTCGGCGGAGAGGTCGATTCGCGCAGTGCCATCGACCACCGGCACGGCTCCGGCGGCGAGCGCGGTGCCCGCCGGCAGCGCGCTGTGCAACACCTCGACCATCTGCTCGGTCGGCCCGGCGAGCAGCTCGCCAACCACCTGGGTGCTGATGGTGGCCCGGTTTAAGAACCAGCGCGTGTCGGACACCAGCCGGTTGTCTGCGCTCAAAAAATAGAGTTGCAGCGGCGTCCAGACCGCCGCGAAGGTGCTCTTGTCAAGGATGATCCCGGCCGGCGCGGAGGCGATCCGCCACTGACCACCAATCTCGGCGAACTCGAAGCGCACCTCGGTCGCGGCACCGGGCCCCACGCCTTGCAGGGTGCCGCGCCCGTCGACGCTCGCGATCACCGAGAGTGAGAGCACCCCGACGTTCTCCTCGGCCTCGCGGTACTGCTGCGTGCCCTCGTCGACGAGCACCCCGAGCGAGGGGTCCCATTCGTCGGCGTACTCCGGTGCGAGAAACTCTCGCGCGGTCGCATAGTCGTCGGCGCTCGACGCGGCGGCGCTCACGAAACCCCGCACGATGTCTTCTTGGCTGGCATCTTCTGTGGGTCCACCAGGATTGAACTGCACGGGCTGGTCGGCCTGGCTCAGGCTCTTCAGGCCTTCATTCACCGGCCCCGAGCTCGGTATCCCCTGGCATCCCGCGAGGCTGAGGCTCACGTAGACGAGCAGCGCCGCCACGATAGCACGCGGTCGCATTCCCTGGTGGATCGCCCGCCGCCGCACTACTTCTTCCCCTTAGTGACGTTGCGCCAGGGGCGGCGCAACCAGCCCCCGGTGGCCTCCGGGTCGCCCTCATCGGGCGTGACGTCGTCGGGCACGAGCGGGATGGGTGAGACGAACGCCGCGATCTGATCGCCGCGCGGCAGGGTGAGGCGAAACTGCGACCCCTCGCCGAGCCTCGACCAGGCCTCGAGAAGCCCGCCATGCACTGCGGCGTCTTCACGGGCGATGGCGAGCCCGAGCCCAGTGCCCCCGAGGGTGCGCTTGCGCGATGGGTCGGCGCGCCAGAAACGGTCAAACACTCGGTCGACGTCTTCGGGTCGCAGTCCCACTCCCCAGTCACGCACCGCGATCGCAATGGCTGAGGCATTGGAGTCGATGGTCACCACAATGGGCTTCCCCTCACCGTGTTCGATGGCATTGCCGACGAGGTTTGAGACGATTCTGCGGATTCGGCGCGCGTCGACATCGACCGCGCCGTAGCCGCCCAACGGCCGCACCTCAATCAGGCTTGATGACAGGGGTTGCAGGCCTTCCACGACCGTCTGCGTGAGCATGACGAGGTTCGTGGGTTCGGTCTCGAGCGTGACTCGCCCGGCATCGTAACGAGAAATCTCGAGAAGGTCGGCGAGGAGAGTCTCGAAGCGATCAACCTGGGTGCCGAGCACCTCGATGGCTCGGGCTTGCGGGCCGTCGGCCATGGCGCTGCCTTTGAGCACCTCGGCGGCGAGGCGAATCGTGGTGAGTGGGGTGCGCAGTTCGTGCGACACATCAGACACGAAGCGCTGTTGCATCTCCGAGAGCTCATCGAGCTCATCGATGCGTGCCTGCAGGGTGTCGGCCATGTCGTTGAAGTTCTTGGAGAGCACATCAAAGTGCTCATCGTTTTGCAGCGGCATGCGCGCGTCGTTCTCCCCGGCCGAGAGCCGCCGACTCGTGTCGGCCGCCGCGCGGATCGGCCGAAACACGATGCGCGAGATGCTCCACACGAGCGCCCCGATCAGCAGCATCAGAATCAGCGCAGTGAACGACAGCGTGCGCGTCACAAACCCGAGGGTTTGCTCCGTCTCCGACATGCTGTACCCGATGAAAAGATCGTAGGTGCCGGCCCCCGCGGGGAACACCAGGCTTGATGCCACGAGCACGCCCGGCACCGGGTTGCCCACCTCGTCGGCGAGTGTCACTGCCTGCCAAAATTGCGGCGCTTCCCCCTCAAGTAGGGCCTCAGACAGATCCGGGCTTACGGCATCAACCACCTGCGTGGAGGTGTAGAAGTCGGCGGGAGCTTGCGGTGACGTTTCTTGCCCGGGTTGCCGGCGCACGTAGATCAGCCCGCTCGATGACGTGTCTTGCACGGTGCGTCGCACCGAGGTGACGAGCGCGGAGAGCGCGCCCCGGTCGCTCGCGTCCGACGCATCGACAAGCCGCTGCGCCGCGAGCGTTGCCCGCGCCGAGTCTTGCAGCACTTGATCGCGGCGCGAGTTGTAGAGGTCGTCGCCGATGCTCGTGAGAATATACGTTCCGGAGATCAGAATCATGACCCCGGTGATCATGCCCGTGATGGTCATGGTGCGCAGCTTCAGAGACCGCGACCAGCGCCGCCGCAGCGGTCCGAGCACGGGATTGGTCTTGCGGATCCACCCGATCTTGAGGCGGCGCAGCCACAGCATCAGCTGCGAGCGACCGGTGCCGCTCGTCATGCGCTAGTCGCCGGTGCCGCCGGCGCGGTAGCCCACCCCGCGCACGGTGGTTACGATGGTCGGGTGGTCGGGATCTTGCTCGATCTTGGCGCGCAGCCGCTGCACGTGTACGTTCACCAGGCGCGTGTCGGCCTTGTAGTGGTAGCCCCACACCTTCTCGAGCAACACCTCGCGCGTAAATACCTGCTGCGGCTTGCGCGCCAGGATGACAAGCAGATCGAACTCAAGCGGTGTGAGCGAAATGGCCTGGCTGCCACGACGCACCTCGTGGGCCGCCACGTCGATGTCGAGGTCGCCGATACGCAAATTCTCACCGTTGATCTGTTGCGGCTCGCGCAGGCGCGCCCGAATGCGTGCGATGAGCTCAACCGGGTTGAATGGCTTCACCACGTAGTCATCGGCTCCGGCTTCGAGGCCGCGCACCACGTCGGTCGTGTCGCTGCGCGCGGTGAGCATGATGATCGGCACACCCGATTCCGCACGAATCTGGGTGCACACCTCGATGCCGTCGATACCGGGCAGCATCAGATCGAGCAGCACAAGGTCGGGGCGCCCCTTCTGAAACATGTCGACCGCCTCAGTGCCATCCGCCGCGTGCTCGGTCAAAAACCCCTCGCCCTGCAGCACCATGCCCAGCATTTCTGACAACTGCCTATCGTCGTCGATCACCAGTATGCGTGCGCTCATGCTCCCATTATGTCTGCTTCTTGGCTGCGGATCGCCGATTCAGACCTGTAGTCCTCCTGTGAGCGGGCTGTGCTCGCTGCGCGGCGAACCGGCTCGACCTAGAAGTGGTCGAAGCGCCCTGGCAGCACATCCCACGGGCTCAGCCCCAGGTACTCGCACACCGCGCGGTGCACGCAGTGCTCAACGAAGAGCCTCCGGTGCTCGGCATCGTCGACGTGCAGACCCCGTGCGCGCTGAATAGGCATGCGGAAGAGAATGATCGTGCGCGCGGCGCGATCCACCGCGTAATACAGCGGCTGCTCGCTTTCACCCTTGCCCGTGGGCGCGGTCGCGAAGCCGATGTGCACTCCCTGCAGCTCGTCGCCGAGATGGTGCTGCAGCAGGTGCAGCGCGCCGCGCGCGTCGAGTTCGAACCGTGTGATGCGACTGTCGGGGTTGGGAAGCTGGGAACCGGTCGTCGACGAGCGGATCGGCCTGCGCCCGTGCCGCTTCGCCGACGCGGCAGGTGCACCGAACACTGGCGGGACTCCCGCCCTGTCACCCGGCTCACCGCGCCGCTTCGACCGACCAAACATGCCGCCAGTCTACGCTGAGGGGGTGACCCCCGATGATCCGCACAGTTGGCTCGAACCCGATGCCTATGAGGCAGCGAGCAATGCTGAGGTGCCAGCTTCGACGTCGAATCACACGGCCGCGGATCACGCTGGCGTGGATCACGCCGGCACCGATCGTGCGGCCGCACGGGCGCACGCACGCCTCTGCGCGCGGGTCAGTTGCGGGGCGCACGCCGTGGCGACGCTTACCGCGGATTATCCCGACCGAGTGATGGCCGTGGGTCCGCTCAGCCCGCTGCGCACGCCCCCGGCGCTCGACCTCTGCGCCCGGCACCGCGACGCGCTCACGCCTCCCGACGGGTGGGAGCTCCTTGCGCACGACAGCTCGGGATCAGGCCAGCCGCGACCCGCACCGGCCGACTCACCCTCTGCACACCCGGCCGCCTAGCGGGTAAAGACCGTGATGGTGCTCGCGCGTTCGTTGAGCTCGATCACGGGGTAGCCCGCGATGTTGCCGCCTGCGGCCAACCGCACGCCCATGACGATCGGGGCGTTGCTCGTGACGAGAGCTGAGGCGGGTGCCTGTGCGACAACCGCTCCGCCTGCTGGCACTGTGAGACGCTCGACCGCACGATCACCTTCCGCGGCGGCGTCTGCAATGCGCACCTCGGCTACCTCCGTGCCCGGGTTCACGAGCACGAGCTGCCCACCGGGAACGACCGCCACGGCGATCTCGCTGTCGGCATCGAGGAGAGGTGCCGGGGCGAACCAGGCGTAGTCATGCTCGGAGCCCTGATCGGCGGAGCCAAATGCGCCACCCACCAGTGGATCCACAGCCGTAATGATGGCCGCGTTCGCTTCTTCGGGCCAGTGCGCGATGGGCACATCAGCCACCGCGGCATCGCCGTACTCGATGGTTGCCAGGTCTTCGCTTGAGCCGTCGGGGAACAGTGCACGCACGCTCGCGGTGCCGGATTCCCCACCGGGCGCGAGCACCCGGAAACGCACCGAGAATGGGTCAAGCTCGCCAGCATCGCCCGGTCCGTGATCGTGGTCGCTGAGATTCGTGAGACCCGGAATCACCAGGGTCGCGTTCGGTGCGATCTGCCTCGTCGCGGTGTCGACCGCAAACGAAGTGAGCTCGGTAACGTGGGCCACGCCGAGGGTTGCCGTGACTGCGGCACCGGTGCTCACGATGCGCACCGCGAGCTGCTCGCGGCCGGGCGCATAGCCATTCAGTGACACCACGCGATCGCTCCCCGCGGGCACGAGCACCCCACTGGTTTGCTGCGAGTCGACCGCGCCGTTCTCATCAAACACGGTGAGCTGGACTGTCGCTGGAACCGCGGAGGGATTACCTAGGTTCACCGTGGTCGTAATTCCCAAGGTGGTGGCACCGCCGACGAGCCACTGCTCGTTCGCGGGTTCTGCGCAGGCGCTCGCGCTGAGTCCCCGCAGAGTGTCGGTCGAGACTGATTGAGTCTGCGCCGCGGCAAAGCGGTCGCCCGCTGGCACACCCAACACTTGCGGGGCGGTGCCGCCGGCCTCTTGCCGCAGCAACTCGCCCTGTGTCGTGAGCGTGCCGGCCACGGTCACCGCGGCCTCCCCGATCGGAATCGAGACGGAGGGCCGGGTGGGATCCGCCCCCAGCACTGCGAATGCGCCGGCACACACAATATCTCGCTCTGCGCCCTGCATCGTGTCGACGGTGAGTGCCACCGGAGAGCGCTCGATCGTGGGCAGCGGCGCGGTGCCCAGCACCAGGACCGCTGCGGCTGAAACGGCCAGAACTACCAGCCCGGTGGTAGCTCGCAAGCTTCCGCGCAGCACGCTGTTGGTTTTCTCGCTCATCGCGCGCTCCCCTCAGTGGGTTCTTCGGGCAGCGGATCGGCCCTCTCCTCGGCGACCTCGGCCTCGGTCGGGGCTCCGGGGGCACCCACGGCGAGCCTCCCTGGCTTGCGGCGCCGCTCGGGGCGCTCGGTGACCTCGCCGGTGGGCAAGGCAAGGAGGAACATCGCAAGCAACACGATGACTTGCACCCACCACACGGTCTGACCGCTGAAGTTCGTGCCGCTGAGCCAGGCGTTCGTATCTGCGGGTTCGGTGGTGACCGCCTGAGCGTCGGCACCCGACACCCGCCAGAGCAAACCATGACTGGTCTGCCCGGCGCTCGTGAGCGCCGCGCTCTGATCGAACGCGGCCTGTAGCAGGGCCCGCTCGGTGCTGTCGCCGTCGAGATTCAGCAGCACGAATCCGACACCTGTCTCGGCGAGATTCGCCTGCAATTCGTCGTCGTTGCCGGTGCTGGCGAGGTCTCCGACGAGCTGGGCGATCCACTGGTCTTCATCGGTGGACTGCGTGACCCGGTCGGCCGTGCGCACCTGATCGAGGCGCAATCCCGTGCCCGTCACGAGCTCGGCGCGCACCGCCTGTTCGCCGGTGGCGGTGAGCACGAGCGTGCGTTGACCAGGATTCACGGCGCCGGCCGCCTGCACGAGGGCGGGCATCTGGGTGCCACCCGCGGTGAGATCGATCTGGGCGGTCGCCAGGCGAATCGCGATGGGCGACACCGCGACGAGTGCGAGCACGAGGCCAACGGCGACGATGGGGGCGGCGGCGCGGCGCAACACGGTGGTGCCGATGCCAGCGAGCCCGAGTACCGCGATCCAGTACAGCGCGAGTCCCGAGCCCGTCCATAGCGCCACGGGGGCTGCGCCGTCACTGAGTAACTGCAGCTTCGACGAGAAGACGGCGGTGAGGAGGCCCAGCCCGCCCAGCACCGCGTGCAAGACCGTGAAGTGCACCTTGCCGGTGACAAGACCCAGCACCGCGAGCAGCACGATGGGGAGCAGGAGCACCCCGACGAGCAGCGTGGCGGGCGGGCCGCCGAGACCGATGGTGTCGAGAATCCCTCCCCAGCCGTCGAGCCCGAACTCGGGGAACCCGAGCATGAGCTGCCACGGGTTCGCCGGGGCAAACGCGGTGGTGATTCCCGGGTCGAGCAGCAGATTCAGCGGATCCGCGGTGAGGGTCGCGACAAGTTTGGGGGCGAAGAGCACGAGCGGGGCGAATGTGGTAGCAAGCACGCGAGCGATGCCGCGCACCGAGCTGATCAGCCCGACCACGAGCAGTACGAGCGCCGCGGGGATCAGCACCGGCGCACACGCCAGAGCGATCGCGGCGAGCAGCGACGCAACGCCCGCCCAGCTCCACGACTCGCGGCATCTGGTGGCCGCGAGGAGCAGCCACGGCAGCACGACGGCGAGGATCAGCGTGGGGAAACGCCCTGCCTCGAGCGATCCGAGGAGCACCGGGCTGAGCGCCCAGCCGAGGCCCACGAGTGCGCGACCCGCGGGCGATTCGGTGAGCTGCGCACCCCAGATCCAACCCCCAAGCGCGGCGAGCGGAATCGCTGCGACCGTGAAGAGCACCACTGCGTGCGAGGGGTTCCAGAAGGTGAAGCTGCCGAGCACCGCGAGTACCCAGGCGAAGGGATCCGCCGGAACGCCCTCGATCGTTCGCGTGTTCTGCCACAGCTCACCGATCGGGCTGAGCGGGGCGAGCCCTCCGCCCACCAGGCTGGTTTGTGTGACCACCCACCAGCACAGCGCAAGTGCAGCGACGAGCGACGCACCGAAGACCGCGAGGCCCCCGGTCTGGATGAAATGCAGCTCACGTGCGAGCCTGCCCTGCGAGGCGAGGATCGCCTCGCGATCGATCATGCGCGCGGTACGCACAGATTTGGGGTCGATGCGCAGCGGGCGCACGGCGGCCCACCCCGCCTGCTGATTCGCCCTGATCCGCCGCCTGGAGGCGAGCAGTGCACCCGGCCGGAAGAACACGCGCAGCGCCGCGGTGAACTCGCCGAGCATGTACCCGGGTTGTTCGCGGATCAGCGCCCAGGCAACCCGAGCCACCGCCACGAACGGCAGCCCGAGCCACATGAAAAACGCGAGCAGCGGCGGCGCATAGGCGATGCGGCGGTGCAGATGCGAGGTGCGCGCTTGCCGGTGCGCGACGCGCATCACCCGGCGCGACCGGTCGACTCGCGGACCCGCGATGCCCAACTGCGCAAACCGCACCCGAGACGCAGGCGCAACGATAACCCGGTAGCCGGCGAGCCTCGCACGCACGCTGAAGTCGAGACCGTCGTCGTAGACGGGGAGCGCGGGATCGAAGCCATCGAGCTGCGCCCATACGTCGCGGCGCACCAGCATGCCGACCGGGCCGACGCCCAGCACGTCTTGCAGGTGGTCGTATTGCTGCTGGTCGAGTTCTTGCCGGCGCAGCAGCCACCGCTCACCGCCATGGGTGAGGCTCTGGCCCAGCTCGATGATGCGCTCGGGGTGATCCCAGTCGACGAGCTTCGGCCCGGCGACGGCGACCGACGGGGAACGCTGCACGGTGGCCAGGATGAGCTCGAGCGCGCGGGGTTCGGGCGCCGAATCTTCGCTGAGCAGCCACAGCCACTCACCGAACGCCGCACCGGTTGTTCGATCGTCTCGCGTGGTTGCTGATGTGTCTCTCGTGGATGCGGCGCCTTGGGTGGTCGCTGCATGGTCTGCGGGAATCGCCGAGACCGCCCGGCGCACCGCCTCGCCAAACGGGAGTTGCCCACTGGCCGTGACGATCCGCTCGACGCCGGCCTGAGCGAGCTGCGCGGCGACCTTTTCGCTGCCGCCCGTCACCACCGCGATGATGCGGTCGGGCGCGCGAGTTTGCGAGCTCAGGCTCGCGATGGTTTGGTCAAGCCAGTCGCCGCCGGAACGGGCGACGAGAACGGCGGTCACTGTGCTGCGCATATCAAGCCAAGACTAGGCGCGTGGCGAGCGAAGACCGGTTTTCGGTGCGGCGAGCCTTCACACCGCGTCGCGGCGCAGCTTCCGGCGCTCGCGCTCGGAGAGGCCGCCCCAGATGCCAAAGCGTTCGTCATTTGCGAGGGCGTAATCAAGGCACTCGCTGCGTACCTCGCAGCCGTCGCAGATCCGCTTTGCCTCGCGAGTGCTCCCGCCCTTTTCGGGGAAGAAGGCCTCGGGGTCAGTCTGCGCACACAGTGCGTCGGTCTGCCAGGAGAGCTGTTCGTCGTCTTCGGTGCGGCGCACACCGGGCAGGCCAAGGTGAACCGGGTCGACAAACCAGTTGCTCGGTACCTGCGAGTTCAGAGAATGCTGCGTCATGCTGTGCGCTCCTCTCTCTTCGGTGTCGGGGTTCGCCGTGGTGGTTCGCCGCGCTTCCATAATTACATCGGTGTGGTTCGCTCAAGTCAAGCCGGAAATCTTAAAGCCTCAAGTGTTACCTGAGGCTTTGCGACACGCCGAGACTATGCGCTAGGTGACCGATTGGGCGGATCAGGCCCAGCCGTCGCCCACGGTCGCCACGAAGGCCTCGCCCGCGCCGCTCAGCTCAATCGGCTCCCCCGATGAGACGTAGAGCGACTGCCCTCGACGCACACTGGCTACCTCACCGTCGGAGGGCCGCTCAACTCGCACCCTGCCCTCGGTCACCACCAGCACGAGCGGGTGCGGCGCATCAAGCACCACGGACTCGGCGCGATCCGCACTCTCGAGGAAGATCTCCCCGGTGTTGCTCTCGAGGTCACCCGGGGCGCGCAGCTTCGCACGCATGAGCTTGAAGTCGGGTACGGCGGGCTCCCACACCACAAGGCCTCGGCAGACCTGGCGCGCGGCTTGACGGGGCTCATCAAGCTCCGCCGGGTCGGTCACCCGCAGCAACTCATCGATGTCAATGTGCTTCGGCGTAAGCCCGGCGCGCAGCACATTGTCAGATGCCGCCATCACCTCGACGGCAAGCCCACTGAGATAGGCATGCAACTGCCGCGCACCCAGGTAGATCGCCTCGCCCGGAGCGAGCCGCACGAGGTGCAGCAGCAGCGACACGAGCACCCCGGGGTCGCCAGGGTAAGAGGCGGTGAGGTCCCGCAGCGCCGCGAGGCGGTGCGCGTCGATCCACACACCTTCGTCGGCCCGAACTGCAGAATGCTGTGCGTCTTCGGTCGATGCGCCGTTCCCTGCGCGAGCCTTGGCCTGATGCGCGTCAAGCGTCAGCGCACTCTCACCGGCGCGCACAACCGCGTGGATCGCGCGAACCGCAGCACCCACCTCGTCGCCGCCGCGCAGCGCCCAGGCGAGAAATTCTGAGCGTGCGGCCTCGGGCCGCCCTGTGCAGCGGGCCGCCGCTGCGGCGAGCGCCTCACGCCCCTCGCCAGACGGTGCGGCCGCGGCGAGGGCCCGCAGATCGGCCCGGGCCTCGGAGAGGTCTCGGAAACCGCTGAGCGCCGACACCTCACTGAGTGCGACAAGCAACTCGGGTTTGTGGTTCGGGTCGCCGTAGTTGCGCTCGGGCGCATCGCGCGGCACACCCGCTGCCTCCTCACGCGCGTACCCAGCCTCGGCCTGCGCGCGGTTGGGGTGCACCTGCAACGACAGCGGGCCGCCGATTGCCAGGATCTTCAGGAGGAACGGCAATTGCCCGCCGCCCACGCCATAGCGATCGGGATCCGCCTCGATGAGGTCGATGAGAGTGCGATGCACCGGTGTCGCTCCCGCCACCTTCGCGGGCGCGCCCGGGTGGGCCCCGAGCCAGAGCTCCGCTTGTGGCTCGCCATTGGGCGCGGTGCCGAGCAACTCGGGCAGCGCGTCACGGGAGCCCCAGGCGTACGCACGCGGAGCATTTTCGATGAGGATCAGCATGATGATGGGTGGCGGCAACCGGGGCCTTGCGGCTGCGCCGACAGGCGCAGCGATCCACGAGCACAAAGAGCAGGGCACCGCCATGAACTACCATACCCACTATGGCCAGAAGCAAGACCCGGTTGGGTGTGAGCGCGTTCGCGATCGTGGTCTTCGCGTTCACGCTCGGCGGCAACGGGGTGCGGTACATCGTGGGGTTGCCCGCGTTCTTCGTACTATCCGGGGTGATCTTCGCGGTCAGCATTGTGCTCGTCGTGAAGGTGAAGCCCGAGCGCTTTCGCTGGTACCGCCTCCCCTCGCCCATCTATTGGTTCCTGATTCTCGCGGCGCTGTCGATCTTCTGGTCGGCCTATCGATTCGAGTCGGTGCTCGGGGTCCTCACGCAGCTCGTCACCACTGCCGTGGCGGTGGTACTCGCGTTCGTGCTGAGCTGGCGCGAACTGCTGCGCACCTTCGCAACGGCCCTGCGCTACGTCATCGGGCTGTCGTTCGCGTTTGAGCTGTGGGTCGCCTGGGTGGTACGCGAGCCGCTGCTCTCGTGGTGGGTCGAGCAGCCCGAGGGCAAAGAGCTCAACATCCTGTACTGGAGTCGGGATCTGCTGTTTGCGGGCGGCCCGATTCAGGGCCTCGTCGCGAACTCGGTACTGTTCGGATTCGTCGGGCTCTTGGGTCTCATCGTCTTCGGCATTCAGTTACGAGCGGGGCTCGTGCGCACCGGGTTCGGCTGGTTCTGGGTGGCGATGGCCGTGCTCACGCTGCTGCTCACTCGCAGTGCGACGGTCTGGGTGGCGCTCGCCGCCGTACTGGTGGCACTCGCGTTTGCGCTGTGGGCGCGGCGTCTCGGCCCCGAGCGCCGCAAGCGCGTCTACCTCACTGGTGTCGGTCTCGTGACGGTTGCGGCACTTACCGCGCTCTTCGCCCGCGACGCCCTTTTCGGCCTGCTCGGCAAGAGCGGCGACCTAACTGGCCGTGCCGATACCTGGGCCAAGGTGTGGCAGCTCATTGAGCAGCACCCCTGGTTCGGTTGGGGCTGGGTGAGCTACTGGCCGACCTGGGTGGAGCCGTTTGACGGGCTCGACACGAAGGCCGGCATCCCGGTGATGAGCGCACACAACGCGTGGATCGATGTCTGGCTACAGCTCGGCCTCGTGGGTGTGCTGGTATTCGCCCCACTTGTTGCGCTGACCCTCATGCGAGTCTGGTTTCGCGCGGTGGATCAGCCCCGGCGCGGGCCGGGGCCAGCTCTCCCGTACGCGACCAGCGCACTGTGGCCGTGGCTCGTCATGGTGGCGCTCGTCGTGCAGTCGATCACCGAGAGTCGTCTCCTGATCGAGAGTGGCTGGCTGCTGCTCATTATCTTCGCGGTGAAGTCGCGCTATGACTTCGAGCTGCCCTCGCAGGAGTCGGAAGAGAAGCGGCTGCCGTGGCGGCGGGTGCCGATTCCGCGCGCATCGACCACGGCGCCTGTGTCGCGCGCGAGCACGAACTCCGCGGCGGCGGGTTCGCCCTCAGCCTCGGGACAAGATACGCCCAGGTAGCCGTGCTACGCTGTGCTACATGAAGACGGTCAGTCAGCGGCAGATGCGCAATCAGAGTGCCGAATTGCTGCGCGCCGTTGAGGGTGGCGAATCATTCGTCGTCACCAACAATGGGAAGCCGGTGGCGGTGGTCAGTCCGTACTCAGAGACCCAGTCCGCGCTCGAACTCGCTCGTAGCCTCGGGCAGACCCGACCTGCGCAGGCTCCTGTGCAAAGTTTGCGAGATATTCAGCGTCGTCGCATCGAAGTTCCCTCCGCCGACTTGCTGCGTGAGAGCCGTGGCGAGTGGTGAAGGTTGCGTACCTTGACACCTCAGCTGCCCTAAAACTCGTGCTCGAGGAGCAAGAGAGCTCCGCACTCCTCAATTACCTGGAGAGTCAGGCTGATCTGGTACTCGTCGCATCATGGCTGCTCTTCACCGAGCTGCAGTGCGCGGCCGGTCGCAGGCCGCTCGACATACCAGAAGAGTTGGTTCGCCAGGTTCTCGACCCGATCGAACTGACCGATCTGAGTCGGCGCGATCTCATCGCCGCCGCCCAACATGTGCCATTGAGATCGGCCGATGCCATTCACCTCGCCGTCGCGCTCAGACTCGAGGCTCACGAACTCATCACCTATGACCACGAACTTGCCGCCGCATCATCCAGGCTCGGCCTGCGTGCGGTCTCACCTGGAGCAGCCCCAGCATGAACGTCACCACCGAACACATCGAACAGTTACGCGCATTCGCGCGCATCGAACGCGACGCGATCCTCGAACGCGAGGGGCGCAACGGTGAGGATCCGCTGCTCACCCTGATTGACATTCCGAGCGTCGACGAGTTTGTGGTGCGCGAGCTCGAGAACGAAATGTTGGAGGAGCGAGGCCAGTTGGCCGAGTTTGCGATGGCACGACTCGCCGGGCGCGGCACCGCCGATGACGCGCCAGCCCACCGCACCAACGCCGACGAGCTTGAGTTCGCGCTGCTGCGCGAAATCGCCGAGGCCTGCCCCGAGCTCACGATCGCGGTGTGGCAAGTAGCGGGCCGCCTGCAGGGAAGTGCGCCGGATTAGTTCCTTTGCAATGAACTCGCCAATACTGATAACAGGTTGCGACTCACTAGGCCCCCAGCGCGCCAATCGCGATCACATTCACCCCATCGCGGCGCCGGTACGAGGCCCCTACCGAAGTGATCACGGAGAGGGAGCGGGGAGGATTACTTTCCACGTTGGCAGAAAAACGTAGAAGTCCTGCGGCCGCGTAGTCGATCACTTCGGGCTGGTTTCCGAGCTTCACCTCAAACCCATGCCAGGACCCATCAGGAAGCTGAACGATCGCGTCGACTTCATTGCCTGCTGAGTCCCGCGCGTGTGTCACAACACCTTGGAGCGACTGCGAATACACACGCAAATGATGCACTACAAGAGATTCAAAGAGCTGGCCAGCGAATTTAGGTTCTCTTCGAAGTTGATCCGGGCCGATACCGAGGGCGGCTGAGGCAAGCGATGGGTCGACGAAATGCCGCTTCGGCTCCTTTCTCAGCGTGGCGGATGACCGGAGATGAGCTGACCATGCAGGCTGGTCTTCAACGATGAATATGCGCTCAAGCGCGTTGAGATAGTCCCTCACAGTGTCGCGAGAAAGCGAAGTTTCGTCTTTCGCCAGGGTGCTCAGGCTCACCTCACTCGCAGTGGATCGAGCGAGAGCAGCGAACAGTCGACGTACGCGAATGGGATCACGCGAGACCCCGTCGACCTCCCGGAGATCAAGCTCAGCAATTGTGGAGAGGTAGTCCGCCAGGTTTTTACCAGCCGCTGAGGGGTCGAGCCGAAGGAACCCAGGCCATCCCCCGCTCACCATTCGGTCGATCAGATCACGGTGGTTGAGGCCGGGATCTTGTGCACTTGGCTTTTCTTCTGCAATGAGGCTGGAAAATGACACCGTGGCAGTCGAATGACCGGTCTCATCGAGCGTCATTCCTCGCATCCGTAGCCTGGCGAATCGACCCGCACCGGTGTGACGCACCGCGTCAGAAACAGGTGCAGTCGACCCGGTGAGGATGAACTGACCCTGCAGCCGCCGCGCGTCAACCTCGCCTCGCACCAAGTTCCACAGCTGCGGAGCAAGCTGCCATTCATCAAAGAGCCTCGGGGTCTCGCCGGCAAGCACAATCGAGGGGTCAAGGTTTAGCAGTTCAGTGATTCCTGGTTCCCTGTCAAAGTGGACCGAGCTTGCCGCGCGTTGGAGCGCGGTTTCGGTCTTGCCGCAGGCGCGAGGACCCTCGATGAGCACCGCCCCGGCACGATGCAACGCATCTTCAAGTTCCGCATCCACAATTCTTGCAACGTACCCGTCGTTCACAGCACGCCCCGATCTGAAATTCGTGTTTCTCAACTCGTCAACTTGAAACAAGTCTACTCGTCAATTTGTAGGAATTATGATCGTCAATTTGGAAGAATCCTAGTGGTCTACGAGACAGTGCTTCGGCCATATCTTCCCTAGGTTCCTTGCTGTCTGCGTGCGCGCGACCTACCATGAGTGCACACATTCACGCAGTGGATCGAGGCCGTCATGTCTGAGCACCCCGCACCCGAGCTTGTCACCAACCCGGAGCTGCACCTCGCATCGGTGCGGGCACGGGTGAAAATGGAAGAGATCCGCGGGCTCTTCGATTCTGCATTTCCAAAGATCTTCACCGCCCTCGGTAAGGCTGGCATCGCGCCAGCATCGGCGCCGCTCGGGGTGACGCACGGCGAGCCTGGGGAGTCCTTCGACATGTCGGTCGCGGTCCCGGTCGCCGTGGCATTCGCAGGCGACGGCGAGGTGCACGGCGAGACCATCCCGGAGGGTCGCGCGGCGCGACTGCTGGCGCTCGGCAGTTACGACGGCTTGGGTGCGGCGTACGGCAAGCTCTATGCGTGGATAGAGGAGCAGGGTCTCGTGCCCACTGGTCTCGCGTGGGAGGAGTACCTCACCGAGCCTGCCCCGGGCGGTGACGCTTCCAAGAATGAGACGATGCTCTGGGTGCAGGTGTCACAGCCTGTCGAGCCGTAGGCCGGCCAAGAAGCCCCGGCATCGCCCACTACACCGGCTGCAGCAGGTTGCGCACCGCGTCCTTGAGCCCGGTGCCGTACACCCCATAGCGCCCCAGCCGCAGCTGCCGCAGAATCGGCTTGATCCGCTTGAGCCGAGCCTCCGGGTAGGCCTGACGGGCGCGCTCGAAGGCGAGCTTCTCCTCAACCATCGACCGATACTCGGGCGAGAGCTCATCGAGCGCGGCGATGCGCGGCGCGAGCGCCTCGGCGCGCAGAAAAAGACGCCGGTTTCGCTCGGTGCGGGGCTGCCGAAACATGTCGAACTTGCGGCTGAGGTTCATCTTGCGCATACCGACTTCGTTCTTATCGTGCTGGCGATAGTCGGTGAGCGCCTCATCGTGGATCCGCACCCCCTCGAAGGCCGCGGCAATCACGGCGAGCCATTCGTCGTGCAACCAAGCACCGGGAAAGGGCGCGGCAAGCTCGGCGAGCGAGCGCCGCAACATCACGGTCGCCCCGGTAGCGAGGTTGCGCCGCATAAACTGCTCGAACGCCCTGCCCTGCTCGACGAGCGCCCGCTCGGCCTTGCTCATGCCCATGGCCTCGAAGAGATCGTGCCCAAGGTACGCACCGTTCGCGTCGATCTGACGGGCGTTACTGAAGACGAGTTGCACCGCGGGGTCATCGAACTGGGCGGCGAGCCGTTCTATGCGGCTCGGGTGCCAAATGTCGTCTTGGTCGCAGAGGGCGATCAGGTCACCAGTGCAGTGCGCGATCGACTGAGCAAAATTCTGGGTCACCTTCAGGGGTGGATCATTCCGCAACACCACCAGCTCGGGGGCCGAGCCGTGCGCCTCCCGGTACTCTGCGACGGCTCGCTCGACGATCTCCACCGTGCGGTCGCTCGAGGCATCGTCGGAAAGCACGATCTCGCTGACGGGCAGGGTCTGCGCGAGGATCGACGCAATCTGCTCGCCGACGAACCGCTCGCCATTGTGCGTTGCGAGCGCGACGGAGATGGGGCGCGAATCGGCTACCTGCGGAACTTCGCCGCGATCCGCCCTCATCTCGACACCTTCGCAGCCACTCGATGAAACACCTCAGCGTGTCCGCTCGCGCAGTCCTCCCACGTGAACTGCTTCACTCGCGCAAGGCCCAAAGGAACAAGTTGGTCGCGCTCTTCGATCGCCCGGAGGATTCCCTCCGCGATCGAAACTGGGTCGGTGGGATCGAAATAGATTGCCGCCTCACCACAGATCTCTGGGATCGATGCCGCAGTCGATGCTGCAACCGGTGTCGCAGATGCCATCGCCTCGAGGGGTGGAAACCCGAAGCCCTCATAGAGACTGGGAAAAGCCAACACACGGGCGCGGCGAAACAGTTCCTGGACCTCCTCGAAAGGCACCAAGCCGCGATTCTCGACCCAACTCGGAAGTTCGCCGAGTGCGTCGAGTGCTCCGCCGGTCAGGACCAGACGAAGTTCCGGCCGAGTACGGCGCACGATCTCCATTGCAGCGATCAACCGCGGGTGGTTCTTGTGTGCCCACCCCCGCGCGGGGTAGTAAACAAAGTCCTCACGTTCCATGAAGTTTGGAACAAATTTCTCGGTATCCACGCCAAGCGGAATAACGCTCACCTTCGACTCTGCAACGCCCAGATGTCGCACAATGCCACGCTTCGCGAACTCGCTGATCGTGATGATGTGATCTGCGCGTCGCGCGGGACGTTCATAAGCGAACTTCCGATAGAGCTTCTCAGCGGCTGAGAAGAGTTCCGGCAATTCCTTGTGCTGCACGTCATGCACGGTAACGACGAACGGCGAGAGCAATCGCGGAGCGAGAAAGGGTGCCGAAAACGGCACGAAGCGGATCGAGTCAGTCCTCAGCAGCTTGCGTATCGACTGTGAACGAAGCCAGACCCCGATCGCGTTCTTCAGCCTTCCCAGAGTTGAACTCTCAGCTCGAACCCCCGAAATTGCGGTTTCTTCACCTGCAGCCGTGAAACCCTGGGCATTCTCGGGGATGTATGCGTGTAGTGAAAGATCCCCACGCCGCTGCAGTGCTTCGAAGACCTGTCGAGCGTAGGTTTCGGTGCCCCCCATACCTCCCGGAACAAAGCTCGGCATGAACTGATCCACCTCTACCGCGGCCTTTGCGCGATTCTGGGCAAGTTCGGTCATCGGGATCGACCTTTCGAACGTGGGATACTGAGACCTCCGTTTACTTCACGAAGGATCCAGGGTGACTCTCGATATCTTTATGCCGTTTTACGGCAGCGTTGCGCACTTCACCGAGGCTGTGAATAGCGTACTCGCTCAGGAGGATCCTGACTGGCGACTCGTCATCGTGGACGACGTGTATCCGGACTTGTCGGCTGGCGAGTGGGCCTCCTCGCTAGACGATCCGCGCGTGACGTACCTCAGGAACGAAGTGAACCTTCGCCCAAGCCGCAACTACATAAAGTGCGTGGGGATGATGGAATCGGAGTTCGGTGTTCTGATGGGCTGCGACGACATCATGCTTCCCGGGTATGTCGCTCGAGTCAAAGAGCTCATCTCGCAATTCCCCAAAGCCTCGATCTTCCAGCCAGGCGTTGAAGTCATAGACGGCGATTCGCAGGTCCACGACCCGCTCGCAGACCGAGTCAAGCGCTGGTACATGCCGCATGGAACTCGCCCGATTGAACTTGCAGGAGCTGAACTCGCTCAGAGCTTGTTGCGTGGCAACTGGACTTACTTTCCATCGTTGGTCTGGCGCGTTTCGGAGCTCAAGCGCCACGGATTCCGTACAGACCTCAACGTGGTACAAGATCTCGCTATGCTGTTCGAAATCACGAAGAGCGGCGGCTCACTGGTGGTCGATGATCAGGTGGTTTTCCAGTATCGACGACACGGCGCGAGCTACTCGGCGGTCACCGGGCCTGACGGGTCCAAGTTCGCCCAGGAGCGAGTCCTGTTCGCTGAAGCAGACGCGGCCTGCACAGAGCGAGGCTGGACTTCGGCCGCACGCGCTGCACGCAATCACCTCACGTCGCGCCTGAACGCGCTCTCCGAACTCCCCGCAGCAATTCGACATGGCAACCGCACCGGACGGGCCTCCCTTCTCCGTCACGTCTTTGGCCCGTCAACGGATCGTTAGCTTCCCTTCCCTCCGCGCAGGAGGAAGAACGCAACACACCATCCGATGAGGGGGCCGAGCGCGATCGCTCCCAGAGTGGCCTCGACCGATCCGCTCGTGAATAGCAAGGCGACAACAGTTGCAATTGCGGAGATCGCCCAAACACCCAGGAATTGCGGATGCCTACCTTGTGAGAGCAGTGCGGGTGCCACAGCGCACAAGCCCGCAGTCGCGCCACCCGAGGCGATAACGAGTGCAAGTTGAACGCCGGTGAGGGCAAACTCGCCTCCATAGATTGCACCGAGCGCCCACGGCCCGAATGCCCAGATGATCGACGCCAGCAGAACACTCAGGACCGCGATCGCCGCACTCAACTGCAGAGCACGCGTACGGGCGCGATTCAAGGCTTTGCGGTAAGAGACAACGAGGTAGCTTTGCAGCGCAAGTAGTGGAATCACCAGCGGCGCGCGCGTCAGCGTCAGGGCGAGCACGATCCCGGCGAGAGCGGTCTCACCCAACGCCAACGAGGTGAGGCTGAGGATAGTGGGGAGGCCACTAATGAGCACTCCAGTCGCGAGCGCGGCAAGCATCGCTTGCCCGGCATTCACCACCAATGCGCGCACCCCGACGTCGATGCGCACTCTCCCGCGCAGCTTCGACTGTGTGGCAAGTCCGATAAGCAGTGCCGTGAGGGCGAACGGGATCGCTACTCCGTAGGCAATTGGCACGAGGCCCAAACCGAGAAGCGCGATTGCTAAGACCAGTGCGAACCGAAGCGTTGCGTCCAGCACGGTTGTGGCCGCGGCAAACCCAAATGCCTCGATGCCATAGAACACCCCGGAAAGTACGGCAACGAGGGTGTACCCCACACACGCGATGAGGAGTGCCCCGCCCAGGGTGACTACGTCACCGCCAAAAAGTGAGCGCCCGCCGATCAGTGTCACGATGAGCGCTGCCAAGATCGCGAGTCCCACAAATGCTGCTGCACTGCCTCCGAGCGTCCGCCTCGCCCCTCCAGAACGCACATCCGATAGGTGTGCATCACCGTTCGGCCGCAGGGTGACTGCTCGGCTAACTTCCTGTTGCACTCCGGAGATCATTGAGACCAGCAGGAATGTCGTGGCCCAGAACACTCCAAATCGAAGATAGGTGTCGGGGGTGTCAAGCCACAGCGGCATAAGAATTTGCAGCAGGTAGCCGGCTGCTCCCGAGATCACTGTGGCCCCGAGAATCAGGCTGAGCCCTCCGGGGCTCCACCTCTCGCGCTTCTCGCTCTGCGTCACGTGCATCTCCGCGGTCAAGCTGGCCGGGTTTTCGAGGTGGCCCGGTCAAACCAGTATCGAAAGCCTCTGCCTGGCCCCCAGTCTTTCGCCGACAGAGCGGGTTTCTCGAGTAGATGCCAGCTCATCATCGCAAGCACGGTCGTGATGATGAGCGCTGTGACCGTATAAAAGGCATACCCAAGTTCGTGCCAGCCAAAGTAGGCGAGTACTTGCTGCACGAGAAACCCGTACAGGTAAATCCCGTACGAGTAGTCATTCTTCGCTCCGATGCGTTTCACCCAGGCGGGTACTCGTATCGACATCCAAAAGAGCATGTAGGCGAATGCAGGAAACCCGACGATCCCGAATCCTCCTAAGAGCAGTGTTGCCGCAGTCACCGCAAGCGAGAGCCACCCCAGGCGGTCGTCAATAATGATGCGGTTCCCCAGGACCGCAAACAACGCGCCCCAGAGGAAGGCGGTGAGGAGGTTGACCATGAGCCCGTCGGCGAAGATCGGGTGGATCACCGCGAAGCTTCCGGCACCACCGAGTCGAATGATCTGCGCGATGACGGCGAGAATGAGAAACCCGGGGATGAGTACCCGCGCATAGCGCATGGCCCCAAAGAGCACGATCGCCGCGATAAACAGATAGGCCCCCCACTCATACTGCAATGTCCACAGTGAGCCATTGAACACGCTTCCACCGGTTTCCAGCCCGTAGGGGGTTGTCGTCTGGAAAATGTCGAAAATCCCCCACTGCCGAATCGTCAGGTCCCAGTTCCCCACCAGGTAGCCGATCGCAGTTCCGTTGCCGCGGGCAAAGTACTCGGCAATCCCCCGCCCCTCGAGGGCCCATATTGCAGGCCCCACCACCGCGGCACCAGCGAGCAGCACAAGCCAATACGCGGGAAAGATTCGGAGAACGCGTGCCCACATGAACTGCAGCGCATCCTTGTTCGCTCCACTTCGGGTAATCAGGTAGCCGCTGATCGCGAAGAACCCGATGACAGCGACGCCGCCGAGGTTCTCCTGCTGCCGAAAGAGCGTGAAGAACTTGTCCTGCCCCCACCCGCCAAGCGGAAACGCGTGTGAGAAAATCACCGCAGCTGCGAGAATGAGCCGGATCGCGTTAAGTGCGTTTGCGCTTCGACCCGACAAGAGCTCACTCATAGGCTTCGGTTCGAACTGGGGATTCTTTCGGCTCACCGAAATCAGCCCCTCAGCGGCCCCTGAACTCGTCAACTGACTCTCACTTTCACCGCGCACACCGGAGCACGCTCAGGTTCCTACGGTAATGCACCCGACTTCACGGCACGTCCAGCGAGTCGGCGCTTCGGGACTTTGGAGCTGCACGGCGCTGGAGTGGTCACTTCGCGAATAGACTTGCGGCATGAGTTATCCCCTCGACCAGGTATTGATTGTGATGCCGGCACTGAACGAGGAGGAAGTCATCGCATCTGTCATCTCTGAGGTCCGTGCAACCCTGCCCGGCGTGACAGTGGTGGTAGTGAACGACGGCTCGACTGACCAAACATCAGCGGTCGCTCGCGCTGCGGGCGCAAAGGTACTGGAATTGCCCTTCAATCTGGGAGTCGGAGGCGCAATGCGCCTCGGATTCCGTTACGCGCGAAACCAAGGCTTCCCCGTCGCAGTACAACTTGATTCCGACGGTCAACATGATCCCAAAAATGTGCCAGATCTTGTCGCTCTTCTCGACTCCGTGGATGTTGCGATCGGTGCGCGGTTTGCGGGCTCCGGGAATTACGAGGTGCGCGGTCCACGCAAATGGGCGATGCGTTTGCTCTCAGCAAGCCTGAGCCGCGCAACGAGGACCAAACTCAGTGACACAACATCCGGCTTCAAAGCGCACGGCCCCCGAGCTATCGACTTGTTTTCGCGCGAGTTCCCGGCCGAGTATCTCGGAGACACCATCGAGTCGCTCGTCATCGGGCATCGTGCAGGGCTTCGGTTCGGTCAGGTCGCAGTGACGATGCGCGCGCGGGCCGGCGGAGTACCGTCGCACAATTCGCTCAAATCGGCAATTTATCTCATGCGCGCGTTTCTTGCTTTAACTGTTGCGTTCCTCCGACCGAAACCGAAAGCGAGCCACTTCGCATGACTCTCGCCAGTTATCTCCTCGGTATCGGCGCTGCGCTGCTGGTCATCATCACGGTCGTCGAAATGCTTCGCCGAGGCAGGCTTCGAGAACGACACACACTCTGGTGGGTCATCGCCGGGGTCCTTGGCCTCGTCGCGGGAGTGTTCCCTTCGCTCCTAGACGGGATCGCGGATGCGCTCGGCGTAGCGATTCCCGTGAATCTAGTTTTCTTCGTGGGCATCGTCGTTCTTTTCTTGGTGTGTCTTCAACAATCAAGCGAACTCACCCGATTGGAAGAACGCACCCGAACGCTTGCTGAGAACGTGGCGCTCCTTGAGTCGCGAATCCGCACACTCGAGAATTCGCACCCCACGCGCTCCGACTCTGAAACGAAAGGCTCATAATGTCCACAAAGAAGGACGTCGTCATTGTGACCGGCGGTGCCGGATTCATCGGGGCCGCGCTTTCGTCACACCTCGCGGACACTTTTCAGCGGGTCATCGCTTTCGATAACCTGCATCCCCAAATCCACCCGGATCATCAGCCTTCGGAAGGATTTGACCCGCGCGTAGAGCTCTTCGATGCAGATATCACCGATGCTTCCGCCTGGGACCTCTTACTGGCGGACGCGAAGCCCGACGTGGTCATCCACCTTGCAGCCGAAACCGGAACAGGCCAGTCTCTCACCGAATCTACGCGTCACACGATGGTGAACGTGGTGGGTACGTCAACCATGCTCGACGCACTCCAGCGAAACGATGCGGTTCCGGCGCGGATGGTGCTCGCCTCCTCCCGCGCCGTGTATGGGGAGGGTGCATGGGTTCAAACCTCGGCGGATGGACCGGCTGAGCTTTTTTACCCAGGTGCCCGGCCACTCTCAATGTTCGAGGCCGCCCATTGGGACTTCCCGGGGGCGTTACCTGTAGCGATGAACGCGACCGAAGTCGCCCCGCGACCGGCATCAGTGTACGGCGTCACCAAGTACGCGCAGGAAGAACTACTGAAGATCTGGGGCGATGCCTTCGGCACCGAGATTGGCATCGTTCGCCTACAGAACGTGTACGGCCCCGGCCAGACCCCTTCGAATCCTTATACCGGCATCATGTCGCTGTTCTGTCGGGTTGCGCGTGATGGTGGGCAGATTTCAATTTACGAAGATGGTGAAGTGCGGCGCGATTTCGTGATCATCGATGATGTCGCCGACGCAATCATCAGGATGGTCGAAATCGGCACGTGTCCAGCCCAGCCAATAGATATCGGCTCAGGTACCTACACGACGATCCGCGAAGCCGCGGATCTCATCGCACAGATCTACGGTGCTCCACAGCCCCAGGTCACTGGGCAGTGGCGGCACGGGGATGTGCGGCATGCTTGGGCCGATCCCGAGCCAGCTCGAGATATCCTCGGGTTCGAAGCTCAAGTGAGCGTCGAAGACGGTTTCCGTCGACTCGCGACCTGGATCAACGCTCAGTAACCCGCATGCGCCCTGAGGCGCCGTCAGCGTTGCTGGCCAGGCAGTTCCCCGCGCATATCAACCAGGGTCGCGGCCGCGCTGCACTCAAGGTACTGCTGAGTGAATTCGCTCCCACTGAGCTTAGTGAAAATCGTGACTTCCCGATCAGCAACTGTGATCATTTCGCAAACCTGCGCGGCATTCGCAGTGTCGAGCGTGTAGGCAAAGTTCCGAATAGGGTCGTCGCAGTCTCTCACGGAGAGCTGGATGAGGAATTTTTTCATTTGCACTTCGTCAGCGCCTGCCCACTCCACCGAAGGTGAGATGCCCGGAAGGTCGGCATCGTCGATCACTATCAGGTCTTCGACTGACTGTTGAAACTCGGCAGAGTGCGACTGGAACGCCGCGGAGATGCCTGGTGCGAAGGCACCGAGACCCGAACCGACCGAGGTTCTGCTGACCGCCAGGAGGTTCACGGGAAGGGCCCGAGCACCAAGAAGCAGAGGAAGAAGATCGCGGCAAACGGCAGGCTCAGCGTGCCGTGAGCCCCGTTCACCACAAGAGCAGCACCGGAGCGTCGCAAATCCGGCAGCTTGACCGCCAGCACGTACCCAAGGAGCTGCGCGAGAGCCAGCAGTTGCACTGCCAGCGAAATTCCCCTGCTCGTGACTAAGTGTCTCGCAGCATCACGCGTCTCGAAGATGAGTAGCAGCGCCAGGAAAGCGGGCAGCGCTGCAGGAGTAGCGCAACTCGCCAACAGCGGCGTCGCTGCGAAGGCCAGGAGCGACTTGCGGATCCACTTGGCCGCTCGCCCGTCGACATACACGACCTACCCGGTCCAGAGCACAAGCATGGAGGTGAGCACATTCACATGCCCTAGGTGCATGGCCGCACCCAGCGCGATCCCAGTCTGCGTTGATGAACAGTGACTGCGCGGTGTTCCACACCATGTCTCACACATGACACACCAAGGCGTTCCGCCTGCGCGCACCGCAGGGAACAGGAGTGTCCCGCTGCCAAGCAGCACCGCAGCGAGCACCGGCCAGATGCCGGACCCCCTGAATGTGCTGAAGCGGTACCCCGCAGACTCAATATTGCGACAATTAGAGCGGCGAGGATGGCGAGTTCGGTGCCCCTGCCAGCGCCCCAATGCCCAGGCCAAGCGCGGGCAACAGCGCGACCGACCATGTGAAGATCATGAGAGACACAAGAATCACGGAGGCGAGCACTGTGTCAAATTGTGGCTCAGTGTCTTTACCGACTCGCACGCGGGTCGTTCTGTACAGATCCCAACTTCGGCGGGGAGGACCCGCTCGACGCAATGCGAACAAGTCAATTAATTTACTGTGCCGCTGATTACCGCGGCGGAGTCGGGGCGATCCCATACCGGTGAGATAATGACCCGGTGCCCCTCGAGACCAGCGCCTCAGTCCCTACGTCCGCCGATCGCACTAATTCGCGTCGATTGTGGCTACGGCGCTTTGCGCTTTGGGCCTCACCGGCACTCCTCTTGGTGACCCTGCTCGGCTGGGGCCTGAGTTCTCCGGCGGGATCGAGCCCCGATGACGACTTCCACATCGCGAGCGTATGGTGCGCCCACGGCGATCGAGAAGGAATCTGCGAGCCAGGCAAAAGCACAGATCAACGGCTTGTTCCTTCAGCGATCCTAGAACTGCCCTGTTTCGCCTTTCGCCCCACCGTGGATGCCAGTTGCCAAAACGATGTTGCGGAAGTGGCTTCAACGGGGCTTTCACCGGTCACACATGGCAACTGGAACGGCGACATTTACCCGCCACTGTTTTATGCGACGCTCGGTGTCTTCGCGAGCGACAATGTCGCGGTGTCCGTCGTGGCCATTCGGGCCTTCAACGCGGTACTCGCGACGGTTCTGCTCAGCTTGACTATGCTCGCCCTCCCTCGAAGGCTTCGCCCCGTGCTCGGCTTCAGCACGGCTCTATCGTTCATTCCAATGGCACTGGCCATTATCCCTTCAACCAACCCAAGCTCCTGGGCGATGCTGTCGGCAGCGGTAGTCTTCCCCACTCTCCTCGCGTTGAGCGAAACAAGTGGCCGTCAGCGCCTCACCTTGCTTTTGCTGGCCGCTACAGGATTCGTGTTGGGGGCCGGAGCACGTGCCGATGCTGCGCTCTATGCCGCGCTTGCAGCGGTTCTCGCCTGGTTCTTGGCTGACCGCAAGAGTCGCTTCACCACAATCACCACAATTGCCTTTGTCATCGCCGCGGCAGCGGCCTTCCTGAGCGCCGGGCAGTCAGCTGCGGTCGAAGGGCTCGGCGATCCCTCTGCGGCACCATCATCGGGCGCCTCGCTGCTTGTATTTAACCTCACGCAACTCCCGTCACTATGGCTCGGAATGTTTACCAACCTCGGTTGGCTCGATACCACCATCAGCCCACTCGCGGTCTTCGGTGTGGTCTTCGCCGCAGTAGGAGCTATCTTTACCTCATTGAACACGCTTAACCTGCGCAAGTCGTTAAGCCTCGTCGCAGTACTAGGTGCAATGGCGGTATTGCCGCTGTATATGCTGCAAGCCAGCCAGGCTTCTGTCGGCTCGCAGGTGCAGCCACGATACGTATTGCCATTGTTTATCCTGCTGCTCGCGGTGGCCATGGCACCATTGCCTCGGCCCCCGCGTTTCGACGTGCGGCAGACTTGGGCCCTCGTAGCAATACTCGCGGGCTCCCAGGGCCTGGCACTGTTTGATCAGATGACCAGGTACATAGCTGGCGAACGCATTCTCAATCTCGATGCCGGCGACTGGTGGTGGGGTGGATCACCGATTGGACCCACGGCGGTGTTGTTCATTTCTACAGCAAGCTTCGCGCTCCTGCTCAGCGTGGGCGCAGCCCACTACCGCCGAATGCCGAACACGGAAATCACGACCCGAGTCGTTGTTTGATTTTGCTGACTACGGCCGCAGGGCCCTGACGCACAAGCAGCAGGCTGGCACGACGAACATCCTCTACGATCCCGTTTTGCCCTGCGGGACGACTGCGCTTCACTCTCTTCGCTGTCGCACGGACCTCGAGCCGTGCCTCGCCCCGTCTGATCCGATCGGCCGCGTAGTGCGCATCGCTCACGAATGCGACGAGTGGAGCGAACACCGCATCCCACTCGTAGCCGGGGCGGACCCGGGCAATGGCGTTCTCGGCGCGCTCGAGCTCACCCTCCGTGAACAGTATCCCCTCTATTGCAGCGGCGAGCGCGTCAGCGTCCTCTGCGGGCACCACCCGTCCGAGCCCAAGATCCGCAACGAGTTCAGCGAAGTGGTCGCCCTCCGTGACCACCATGGGCAGACTCGCCCAAAGATAGTCAAGGATGCGAGTGCGAAAGCTGAATGTGGTCTCGATGTGCGAATGATGCGTGCTCACGCCGAGGTCAGCTTCGACGAGGTAGTTTCCGCGATCCGCATAGTCAACCCAGGAGCTGTTAAAGAATACGTTGGTATCAGCGACACCCAACTCGGACGCGAGCGCACGAGAATCGGCGACGATCTTCATCTCTGGCACACCGGGGTGCGGGTGCTTGGTCCCCAGGAAGTAGAGCTTGACCTCAGGGTGGCCCTTAGCGACTTTCGCGACCGCGCGAATGAGAGTGAGCGGATCGAACCAGTTGTAAAGACCGCCACTCCAGAGCAGCAGTTTGTCCTCTTCTCCGATGCCCGGGTGCACGCCTTTGAGCACGCGCTGTCGGTGCACCGGGGCCTCGTGCTCGAGGCCGAACGGAACTACGTTGATTAACCCCGTGAGATCAGGGTCGTCGGCATAGTTCGCTGGGTTGACCCTACCGAGTGCCGCAAGCTGCCCGAGATAGAAGTGTCGCTGCCGTTCTGAGGCACAGAGGAAATAGTCGCCGCGGGCGAGCTGCTCATTAAGCACTGCCGTTGCATCAGCGGTGGCACGGGTCCACGCGACCTCGCCTTGCGGCCGTCCCTGCTCAAGTTGCTCGAGATGCATGGGGTCGTAGATGTCAACCACGAGCATCTTCTGCGTCTTACGGATCGCAGGGAACAGCGCCATAGCGAGCCCCTGAAAAATGACGATGTCAGCCCAGTCTTCATGACGAGCCATCGACTTGTTGTCACCGGGCTTCACCGTGTCAAGGACAAAGTCCGCGGGAAGGTTCTCATGCCCTTCAAGGCTTACCAGCCGCACGTCATTCTGCGGCGCGAGTGCTTCCGCCATGTGCCAAGCCCGAATAGCGGGGCCGGCCATTTTCACACCGAGTGGATCGCCGGTGATGATGAGCACTCGGGTGCGCTGCGGTTCACCGAGCACATCAAATGCTTCGGTAATTCGCTGATAGCCCTTCATGAAGTGTTCGCCGGTGAAGGAAGGTGCATTGGTGTCGAGAAAAAGACGATGAATCGCATGTTCTGGGGTGACACGGGTCGACTGAATCTCGTCACGAGATTTCCTCAGTGAGGGAAGTTCTTGAGTGAATTGGTCGATCGCAAACAGTGTGGCCACCGTATCTTTTGAGATCGCCTCTGTCAGCTCATTATCTGCGGAAGCCTTACGGATGTCATAGGCAGTCGAGTCAAGTCCAGCCCGTGCCACGCCTCGACGCAAAGCAAGCAGCAGAGTGGCGGCGAGCGTTTGATCGATCGACTCACTACCGAGGTTCTTATACAGCGTGTACAGCGCGTTCCGCTCAATAAGGTAGGTCTCTTTGTACGCTCCGAGCTTCTCCATGCTGGCGTGATGCTTGTGAAAAGCCAGCGAGGCGGGCTCGTAAACATAGCGGTATCCCATGAGGTTGAGCCGCCAGCCGAGATCCACGTCTTCAAAGAACATGAAGTATCGCTCGTCAAAGCCACCCAGTTCCTCGAAGACATCTCGGCGCACGAACATCGCGGAACCTGTGCCGAAGAGGACATCGTGTGGCAGATCAGGCTTTTCGGGAATGGGGAGACCAGCGTGGGGCTTGTACCCCATACCGAACCATGTGAGACCTGCGCCGATGAAGTCAACATTCTTACCATCCCAGTCGAGCACCCGGCTCGCAACGGCACCGACACGTGAGGATTCGTCAAAATGGCGCATTGCCTCACGCACCCAGGCGACATCGGGTTTGGCATCATTGTTGAGAAAGGCAAGTATCTGTCCCTTGCTTTTCTTTGCGCCGAGATTGCAGCCCCCGGCGAAACCGAGGTTTTTTCTCGATTCGACGAGAATGACGCGGGGAGCGGCGGCGCGGATTCTCACAGCACTGTCGTCGCTGGAGCCGTTCTCAACCACAACGATCTCAAGCATTTCAGCGGGCCAATTAAGCTCACCTAGGTGCCGGATCGCCTCGATGGTATCGTCGGCACCGCGGAAATTGACGAGTATCACAGACACTAGTGCGGTTTGCGACTCCACTCACCCTCGCTTTCATGAAGTACATTGGCAGTGGCCGGGCTACTGCCGCTGGTGCGATGCAAAGCGGCCGACCACCACTAAAATCGTAGTTGCATCAGATTTCAGAACCCTGGGTCCTACTGCAGCATCGGTTTCCAACCTCTCGCACAAGGATTTTCTCAAACTAAAATGAGCGAGCGCTTATCACACAGAGCAGTGGCATTCACCAAGAGTCTACTGGCCCCAATCCTACTTATCATTGCGAGCATCGCCTTTGTCGCAGCCAACGCTCCAGCACATCAAGCAATGTCCCCATTTGACGAGTATGTATACATCGATTACCTTGACAAAATAGACGATCAGGGTCTCGTTCGCCATGGGGAAATGACAGGAGACCTTGCCCGCTCGTACTACTCCTGTGTGGGCGTCGAAGTGTTTGGCAAAATTGCACCAGAAAATTGCGGGACTGACAATTTCGGTATCGACTCGCAGTATCCTCTTGGTGGCATCAACTCAGCTGACATCTACACTCCACTTTATTTTGCAGTGACCTGGGTCGTCGCGCAGCCAATAATGTGGGCCACAGGTGTGGACCTGGTTGGCGCAGGTAGGCTGGCTGGTTCACTGTGGCTTGCATCAGCGGCAGTCGTCCTATATTTTGCTCTAGGTCGGCTTGGACTCTCACTCACCTCGAGGTTCTCTGGATCATTACTATTAGTTGCTTCCACCGCTGCCTGGTGGGCTAATACATATGTATCCACAGATGCTTCAGCGCTCCTGGTTGGCGCCACGCTGCTACTGCTCGGATTACGCTATTCACAGTCGGGCAAGGGAGGGTGGCACCTGGTGCTCGCCTCGATTCTTGCAGTCGCGCTGAAGCTCCAGAACTTCATGGGGGTAGTGGTAATCGTCGGGTTGCTTGCCCTTCTGCTTCTCGGTCAGTACAGGCATCAGAAGAAGCCCCCTCCAGGGCCAGTTGCCAAACGAATCTCTCAGCTGCCGCGGAAAGCTACAATCATCACGCTCGCGGGAATGTTGGTCCTCCCGATCCTGTTTCAATTCGGATGGCTTATGCTGCGATCCATCCTCTCGGTTGGCCCACCAGGTGATCAGCAGGTAGCTCAGCCGCTGGGGCTAGCAGAACTCGTCCGCGAGGCACTAAAGTTTTACGGGCGTGTAGGCCTAGGAGGCACTGTACCGATTGATGCAACAGTTGGGTGGGCGCTCGCCACCCTTATCTCCTGGTTAATTACGGCGGGCGTGATTGCCGCGATCGCAATCGAACCCCGATGGTCTGAGCGCTATTCACTGGCTCTAGGATGGCTTGTGACGGCAATGCTTGCTGGCCCAGCGCTCGCCATTGCGACAAGAGTCACCTCAGGATACTACTTTGACCTTCCCCTGAGGTATGGGTTATCCCTGTTTCCGGTTGCTCTGGCTCTCGCAACTATGCTGGTCGATCGAAAAATAGAAACCCGATTTGCCTTCGCAGGCCTGGCAGGTGTTACCTTCGTCGCGTCGCTCACCCCGTACTTCCCGGGAGCCATGTGGGGATAGCCTCGAAATTAGTCACTCCATCAACTTGCAGCATCCATAACGTGGGGAACAGAGACCAATTAACACTTCATCTCAGTCGCGGAAACACAAAATACTCGTAGTGACGCCTGACATTCTCGGAATGAGAATGGCAGGACCCGCAATTCGAGCGCTCGAGATCGCAAAAGCGCTACACGAGGTGGCCGAAGTACGGCTCGTCTCGACCGTTGGCTCTACGTTGCCCAGCAACGATTTTCTGATCGATTTCATGGATGAGATGCAACTCAGAAAAGCCGTATCTGATCACGAGGTACTGGTGTTCCAAGGGCACATTCTCTCTAGCTACCCATGGATAGTTGAGACCGACATCATCATTGTCGCCGACCTCTATGATCCAATGCACCTTGAGATCCTGGAACAGGCCAAGGATCATCCCGCCGGTGATCGCATTACTCATACATTAAACACAGTCGAGGTACTCAATAGGCAGATCGAACGAGCTGATTTCATGGTCTGCGCTTCAGAAAAGCAGCGGGACCTATGGATAGGCCAGCTCGCAGCGCTTTGCCGGATTAATCCACTCACCTACGATGCAGATCCCAGCCTACGCAACCTCATCGATGTTGCGCCGTTCGGAGTACAAAACACCTCACCTCGTCAAGATCGGCACGCCATCAAGGGGGCGGTCCCCGGTATTTCCAAGGAAGATAAGGTCATTATCTGGGGCGGTGGAATCTATAATTGGTTCGACCCGCTTACCTTGATAAGGGCGATTGCTCTACTTGCCCCTAAGCATCCGGAGTTAAGACTATTTTTTTTAGGTGTCCAGCACCCGAACCCGAACGTTCCTGCCATGCAAATGGTAGCCGAAGCTATGAAACTCTCCGATGAACTCGGGCTCACGAACCGCAACGTCTTCTTTAATCAGGAGTGGGTCAGTTATGAGGATCGAGCAAATTATTTGCTAGATGCAGATCTTGGTGTGAGCACGCACTTTGATCACGTTGAGACCGCTTTTAGCTTCCGGACCCGCATACTCGACTATCTCTGGTCTGGTCTACCGATCGTGAGTACCCGGGGAGATTTCTTTGCCCAAGTTATTCTTGAGCACAATCTTGGGCTCACTGTCGAACCCGAGGAAGTAGATTCGCTAGCCGAAAGTATCGAAACCGCGCTTTTTGACAAAGAGATGAGAGCGATCTTCACCGAGAATGTCGCAAGCTTTCGAGAGTCAATGACGTGGGCAAACACGCTTGCGCCGCTGGTTGCTTTTTGCCGTGATCCCCGCCACGCGGCGGACTTTGGCAGGCAAATCATCTCGCCCCGTGAGAATCATCGGCGACATCTCAAGAAGCGAATCCAGGAACTCGAAAACAGCACAACTTGGAAACTCGGTGCCCCGTTTCGGTGGCTTTCCAGACGGTTCAGACGAGCCTAACGACGCCAGGGCCGCCACCGGAGGCCTCCATAGTTGCACCTATCAAGCCGACTGAGTTCCGCTAACTGAATTTCGAGTTCAGCACTGCGTGCGTCCGCAATCTGGTTCAAGGTCTCCAAATACTCCACCGTCTGGGACCTTGCCTCAACTGCATTAATATATCCGCGTTCAACCTTCTCCGCCAGTGCGTATGCGCTCTGGTCAAGTTGTTCAACGACTACATGAGGGCCGATAGCAACGGCAAGTTGTTCCACTTGCGGTATTCTTTCCGAAAGGCGAAAGCGATCACCGAACCTTTCTCTGATTTTCCCGACGGCCGCTTGCGCGCGCGGGAACCCTTCAACTATTTCCGAGACTAGATTCCAGTTGTGGGCCTCTCGGAATCCTCGACCAGAAAAATTGAATTCGAGTGCACGATCGATATTGTCCAGGTCCAACCAGCCGGGGCCGCCGTGTATGTCATAACAAAACACTGGCCTACTTGCCGCTATCCCCATCTGGACCGACTTACCGATACTCACTACTGCGTCAGCCCATTCGAAGTCCTCTGGACTGACCAGTTTAGGTGTGGCACCCAGTTCCGTCTGAGAGCCTAGGATTCGAACTTCAACCTGTTCCCGCAACTTCGGAATTGCATTCGATAAGGCTTCCGATAGGTGATTGGAAATAATCAGAAGCTTACGAAACCCTCTGCCTTCGAGTTCTGAAACTTGAAAATAGCCTTCAGGAACCGGGTTGTTCCAAACGTCTATTCGTTCATCTGGAATTGCACGAAGGAGTCCAGTATTTCGCTGTTCTTTCAACGCTTCCTGCGCAACGAAGAGCACCCGCCCCGCAAGGATTCCTTCGACTCTTGGATGTCTCACAAATTCCAAAGGCTCAAAGGATGACAGATGAAGGAAAATGAATTTTATTCCGCAGGGACTTCTGATCAAACCCGGCGGTATTACCGAATGACAGATCCAGACAACTGTGGGATCAAAATCAAGGATCTGCTTCTCGGCATCTTCTGTCCCTGAAACAACGAGCCTAAGACCTTCTTCGCGAAGAATATCCGCCCAGTAATCGCTTGCGCCGTGAGTGTAGACCAATACTTCAGCACCGGACTCGCGATAGTGCCGCGAAATTTCCAAGACCGTTATCTCCGACCCGCTTATAGCGAATAGGCTGCGTTGGGTGATCAGAACCCGTTTTTTCCGCTTTTCTGACATCTGAACCATAGAAGTTCACCCCTTCAACGGACCTTGTGTCCATACTTACCTGAGTTCTAGGTTTGTCTCGCTACTGTATATCGATCGCGTGTTTCGCGACCTCTCCCCACTCATACAATGGCGTGCCAAAATCAGAAGTGGTATGAATTGCTTTACCTTTGCGCAGCCGCCATTTTTCCGCATACTCGGGGAAGTGAGCAATGTAGTAGTCGCAAGTGGCTTCCCACTGTTCTGTAGAGATTCCCTTCCCATAGTGCTGGCAATGAATATTGTCGGCGAATGGCCCACCGACTCCTTCCGGCGCACGTGTATCGACACGACGATAACGAGCCCGACAGGAACCGCGCCAAGCAACCAGAATCTGCCTTCGCTCCGGGCCGAACTTTCGGCGCGAATTTAAGAGACTCGTGCCTCTCTCGTATGGCTCGCTGTCACCCTCTGATAGATAGGCATCAAACAAATTCATTTTCACAGCGTTGATTTCTGCAGGTTGACTCATCAAGATTGCACGAACATCCCCATCGAAACGTTCGTCAGCATCGGCATAGAAGTACCAATCGGGGTTCATTGATTCGGCCATTTCAAGGAGCTTTGACCGATTCGAAGTCTCCTCCCAGGGTCGGTTCCTATGGTTCCACCTTCGATTTTCAATTACGCATGCGACCGCGGGGTGTTGTTTGGCAATCTCTACAGATCGATCAGTACTGGCATCGTCGAACACAACGATGGCATCAGCAAAGCGACCAAGATGATTAAGAGTGTCCTGGAGTATCAGGTCCTCATTTCTTAGACGGATCATGGCCACGATCCCACCTGAACCAGCGAATCCAGCCTTTCGCGTGACCTTGAAGTTCCATGGCATGTTCCGCCATCTAACATTTCTAAAATACTCCCAGCTTTCAACCAGTGATCGACTCACTTCACACCTCCACTCCCCAGACCCACAGTTAGGGGCATCCGCTGCGAGCATACCCAGTAGAAGTTCTACTTTGGGTCCGAAGTTAACCACCAAGCTGGAGTAGTACACTTTCGAGTGCGTATAGCTGGGACGGGCTTCACGCCTACAGCTACCTGGAGCCAACTCATCGAATTGAAGTTCCGAGTGAAACACAGCGCACCCGCCCATCCGATTTGGTTGAGAAGGAATCTGTGACGTATTTTCAGGAACTCTGGGGAGCACGAGAGCTGTTTAGGAATCTCGTCGCGCGCGAGGCTGGCGGTCAATATAAACGAACTGTGCTTGGTCGCCTTTGGTCGTTGGCAACACCGCTCTCTCAAATGCTCGTTTACACATTCGTGTTTTCCTTTATTTTCCGCATTCAACCAGCAGCCGGCGATCCCAGCGGGCTAAACGTTTTCGCAGTCTGGCTTCTATGTGGGCTTCTTCCGTGGACATTCTTTGCAAGCGCCATAACGGCAGGAGCATCGAGCATCGTAGCCAACGCGAGCCTCGTGACCAAGGTCTACTTCCCACGAACGGTCCTTCCGCTTTCTGCCGTCGGTTCTGCTGCTGTCAACTGGGGCTTCGAAATGCTTGTCCTCGCTGCGGCATTGCTGATCATTGGATCGCAGCTCTGGTGGTGGGTACCTTTGACGCTCGTGATCATGGCGTTGTTGGCCGTGTTTGCCGCTGGAGTCGCACTTCTTCTGTCAGTCGCAAACGTGTACTTTCGCGACACCCAGTACTTCATGACGATCCTGCTCCAAATTTGGATGTACATGACACCAATCGTGTACCCAGCGAGTCTTATTCAGGACCAATCAGACAAGGTTGGTGCACTACTAGGCACTTCGGTCACCCTCTTCGACATTTATCAAAGCAACCCTATGTATCATTTTGTCCTCGTCCTGCGCCAGGTCCTTTACGACAACAGAATGCCCGAACTCAACAGCTTGCTCATCTGCGCAGGATGGTCGATCGCCTTGATGGCTATCGGATTATTGGTATTTCGACGCAATGAAAACCGACTGGCGGAAGCACTATGAATTCACCTGCAGTAGAAGTCCGGCATGTCAGTAAGAAATTTCGTCTTTATCATGAGCGCAACCAGAGCATCAAATCCGCGATTATGCGCAAGAAGGTCGCGAAGTATGAGGATTTTTGGGCGCTTCGCGACATCACATTCTCCGTACCAGAAGGTTCCACTTTTGGCTTGATCGGCAGTAATGGGTCAGGAAAATCTACGCTATTGAAGTGTCTCGCTCGGATCTTGACTCCGGACGACGGCGAGATAACTGCGCATGGAAGGATAGCCTCACTCCTCGAAGTTGGTTCTGGATTTCACCCAGAACTTTCGGGTCGCGAAAACATTTTCCTCAACGGATCTATCCTCGGCATGAAGAAGCGGGAAATAGAAGGCAAGCTCGAACGTATCGTCGATTTTTCCGGCATCGGGGAATTCATCGATCAGCCAGTCAAGAACTACTCTTCCGGGATGTATGTTCGCCTCGGATTCGCCATTGCAATTCACGTTGAGCCGGATGTGCTTGTAGTGGATGAGATCCTCGCCGTTGGCGATGCAGAGTTTCAACAAAAGTGCGAGCAGAAGTTTATCGATCTTAAGAATGCCGGAAAGACCGTAATACTTGTAAGCCACTCTCTTCCCACTATCGAGAAGATGTGTGATCAAGCCGCGTGGATCGAGAAGGGCAGCCTCAAACTAGTCGGTCCCGCGGAGGAGGTTATCCAAGCGTATTCGTTCGGTGCCATTCCGATTCACCCCGTGGCACAGGGTTACTTTGATGAGCACCCGAATGCGAATTTGACGATCGGGTGGCCAGTCACCTCTGAGCGACATGTTGGGGCAAATGGTGGCGGCTGGGTGCAGGGCTTTAAGTCGGCTGCTTTAGTTTGGCGCGAAGGAGGACGAGCTATCGCATTGCACGGACCAATTCGTGAATTTTACGACGTGCGGGGTGGACTCGAAGGGCGGCTCGGATGGCCTGTCAGCCAGGTAGTCGTCACCGAGACCGGAGAGTGCCGACAAGAATTCGAGAACGGCACCATAGTGGTTAATTCAGAAGGAGTGCCTGCGGTTGAGCTTTAGCTCGCTCATCACGAAACTTGATTTCTGCTCGCTAATGCGAATAGTCTCATGTTCTACTTGAGACTTAGGTGCGGCAGCGAGCAAGGTTAAGCTTGGAACCTTGGTCAAGCTTGGCCACTCACCGTACCTAGAAAATGGGGAAACCATGCTCGCCAAAGCTTCGCTTATTCGGAGGCTCACTGCGATCTCTGCGGCGCTTGCAATTGTCGGTGCACTTCTGGTGCCGAGCTTTAGTTCCGCACCCGCGGGTGCGGTCAGCTCTCTGGATTTTAACCCAGGCAATATTGTCAGCGATGCCCTCTTCTATGATGGCCTCGGAATGTCGAGTATCGAGATCCAAAATTTCCTCAACGGAAAGGTTCCCCATTGCACCATCGGGGATCCGGGTCGCACCGCCGGAATGGTATGGGGAAGCACAACAATATCCGATACGTGCCTGCGTGATTTTGGAATGACGACCAGCACTCGAGCAGCTAACGCTTACTGCTCCTCCTATGTCGGATCGACGAGAGAGAGCGCCGCGCAGATCATCGCGAAGGTCGGCGCAGCCTGTGGAATTAGTCCCAAAGTTCTCCTCGTAATGCTAGAAAAGGAGCAAACTTTGGTTTCCGACAGCTGGCCAACTGTTCGTCAATTCGACGTTGCCATGGGCTACGGTTGCCCTGACAGTGGGCCGGGCCACTCGGCTAACTGCGATGCGAATTACTACGGCTTCTTCAATCAGGTGTATCTCTCAGCATGGCAACTGAAGGTTTATCGAGGAAACCCAAACAACTACAACTACAAGCCGTTTCAGGTTAATACTATTAAGTGGAATCCCAACCCAGACTGCGGCACCTCCCAGGTTCAGATTCAGAACTGGGCTACCGCGGCACTTTACATTTACACCCCTTATCGCCCTAACCAAGCGGCGCTGAATGCTGGGTGGGGTACCGGCGATGGGTGTTCGAGTTACGGAAATAGAAACTTCTTCCTATTCTTTTCCACCTGGTTTGGCACAGGTCCTCCGGAGTACCAGACCGCCATTGACAGCAAATGGTCACAAAATCCATGGCTCGGTGCACCCCAAAGTGAATACAACAGTTTCACTGCGAACGGTGGTGGTGTCGTGCGTGCCTATCAGTACGGTGCGATTACCTGGGCAAGTGGCGCGGGAGCTCACGTACTCTCCGGTGGGTTTCGTGATTTCTACAATTCCCGAGGCGGCGTAGGCGGACCACTGGGTTGGCCAACCACTGATGTTAGCAATCGAGCAGACAACCGCTCAATTCAAGGCTACACACTCGCGGCGGCGACCTTTACGCCAGAACACGGCTTTGCGGTGTTGTCTGGGAGCATCAGAAATCACTACAATAGCCATGCTTTTGGCCTTGATGGGCCATTAGGCTGGCCAACTGGCGATGCGAGCTGCAGCTCAGTAAGTGTGTGCACCCAGCCATTTGAGTTCGGAAGCATCGCTCAATCAGGCAATTCGACGAGTATCATAATCCCTGATGTCCAAGCGCTCCTCGCGCGTTTGGGAACGACTGCTGGGGAAGCAGCCACTGCGTTGAACGCCATACGCGCAAACGGCGGCGGCTTTGTTTTGGGCATGACAAGAGGTGCCATCACCTGGAGCAAGGCTTCAGGCGCCCATTTCGTCTCCAGTGGCCCAATCCGCGATCGGTTTAATTCACTCGGCGGATTAGTCGGAACGCTCGGCTGGCCCAAGAGTGACCGGGAATCTATCGCTGAGGGTATCTACACGCAGGTTTTCAATGGCGGAAGTCTGTGGGAGACCCCCGACGGTTCTGTCACCTACATGAATGAAGGCATATCAGACCGCTACATTGAGCTACTACAGTCAACCAATACGGTTGGCTTCCCAGTTGGTGATTCAATCACCAGGGTGAGTAACGGTGGCGGTGTCGTGCAAGGGTTCACGCTAGCTGCAATGACTTGGTCAGATCGTACCGGTGCCGTCGTACTCAAAGAACCTGTCCGCGCGCCTTACAATGCGCAGGGAGGCCTTGACTCCATGTCAATTGGCTGGCCTTTTCAAGACGCAGTTTCCTTAGGGGGGGGCAATGCGCAGGCTTTCGAGCGTGCTGTGCTGTTTGTCAACCCCGCTGGCGAGGCTTCACTGATTCGTCCTGACCTTGCCATTGCTTATGAAACCACCTATGGCGGTCCAGCCGGAATTCTCGGGTGGCCGATTGGGACGACCAATAACTCTTCTTCGTCAAAGGGTGTGGGGGCGGTGCAAGGCTTCGAATCAGGGGCACTTGTATCTTTTCCGACAGTGGGGGAATTCATCATCCAGGGTGAAATCCGCCGAGTTTATAATCTGGATGGAGGGCTTAGCGGTTCACTCGGTTGGCCGACGAGTAATGTCAATCAGTTCACTGCGAATGGCGGAGGGTCTGTCCAGGGCTTTGAGAATGCAGCCATCCTCAGTTCTCCCTCCGGTACCTTCTCGGTTAGCGGTGGGATTCGAGAATATTACGCCACTCTGAATTCATTCAGCGGCTCACTTGGCTGGCCAACCTCAGCTCAGACCTGCAGTGCGGCTGACATCTGCACTCAATCGTTTCAGAATGGAACGTTAAGCTGGTCACCGGTCTCGGGTGGCAGCAGGATCTAGAGTTGAAAGGGGGAGGGTCGGAGCGACGTTTACGTCGCTCCGACCCTCCCCCTTTCTTCAGAAAATCTCAATGCGCTACACGAGATTTGCTAGGTATTTCCCGTACCCACTCTTCACGAGCGGCGCGGAGAGATCCTCCAGCTGAGCGTTGTCAATCCACCCATTGCGCCAGGCGATTTCCTCAATGCAGCCGATCTTGAAACCCTGTCGATCCTCGATAACGCGAACGTACTCTGAGGCCTGCATCATCGACTCGAACGTTCCCGTGTCGAGCCAGGCAGTTCCGCGGTCAAGCACCTCAACGGAGAGCTTGCCAGCATTCAGATACTCTTCGTTGACGCTCGAGATCTCGAGCTCGCCGCGAGCGCTGGGCTGAATAGTCTTGGCGATCCGCACCACGTCGTTGTCGTAGAAGTACAGGCCCGGAACGGCGTAGTTGCTCTTTGGATGCTGCGGCTTCTCTTCAATGGAAACCGCACGCATGTTCTCATCAAAATCAACCACGCCATACGCTTGCGGCTCGGCCACGTGGTAGGCGAACACCAACGCACCGTCGACCTCGTTGTTTTTGCGCAGGCTCGTACCCAGCCCGACGCCGTGGAAGATGTTGTCGCCAAGAACGAGCGCCACGCTGTCGCCTCCGATGAACTCCTCACCGATGATGAAGGCCTGCGCGAGCCCATCGGGAGACGGCTGTACCGCGTACTCAATGCGCATGCCCAGCTGAGATCCGTCACCAAACAGCGCACGGAACTGGTCGTTGTACTCGGGGGTCGTGATGATCAGCACCTCACGAATTCCCGCCATCATCAGTGTCGACAGGGGGTAATAGACCATCGGCTTGTCGTAGATGGGCATGAGTTGCTTCGAGATGCCCTTAGTGATGGGCCACAGCCGGGTACCGGAACCACCAGCGAGAATGATGCCCTTCATGGAGCACGTCCTTTCCACAGATCAAGGGCAAGCTTATCGAAGGCATGCAGGGCTCGACCTGAATCCCTAGTCCATAAGATGGGTGCCATGCCAGAAGCCGTTCCCCCGCACTCAAATCCGCTGACCAATGTGGGCGTGGTGACGGTGAGCTACGGATCCGGCGACGCACTCACCATATTCCTCCGCAGCTTGCGCGAGTACCATGGCGACCTCCCCGTCGTGGTGGTCGACAATAAGCCGGATCACGAGAGTGTGCAGGGCATCGCGCAGCGCTACGGTGCCCAGTATGTGCCAATCCCTGCAAACCCTGGCTACGGCGCCGGCATGAACGCCGGGGTGCGTGCACTGAAGCTCGGGGTCGCCGCACACACCCCCCTCGATGCCTACTTCTTCTGCAATCCCGACGTGCGTTTCATTGAACCCGCCATCGGTCAGCTCGCCGCCTCGCTGCTTGGTGATCCGCATGCCGGGAGCATTGGCCCACGGATCCTGAATGAAGACGGCAGCGTGTACCCCTCAGCTCGAAATATTCCATCGGTGGGCACCGGGGTGGGCCACGCACTGTTCAGCAAGATTTGGCCGAGCAACCCGTGGAGCCGCGCTTACCAAAATGCTGCACACTACGGCGAGCGCCGCATCGCTGGCTCCCTCTCTGGTGCAGCCGTCATGGTGAAACGCTCGGTCTTTGAAGATCTCTCGGGCTGGGACGAGGCCTACTTCATGCACTTCGAAGACATCGACCTCGGGTGGCGGATCGGGAACCTTGGGCTCACCAACGTCTACGAGCCCGCAGTCTCGGTTGAGCACTCTGGGGCCCACTCGACGAAGAAGCATGCCGTCGCGGTGGAACGGGCGATGACCGACAGCGCGATCCACTTTATGCGGAAGCGCTATTCGGGTGTGCGGAACGCCCCGCTGCGCTGGGGGATCACCGCTGGTCTGAGAGTGCGCGGTGCCATGAAGCTCATCGCAGCTCGCCGGGCACATTGAGATGCACTGTCAAGCTCCTCCAACACTCTCCATCTCAGACCCGCGTAGGTGTTGCACCATTTCACTTGGTGGTACACTAACTGCATGCCCACCGCACTCACGCGTTTTCAGGTAACCGAGACTTCCGAGGTTGCCCGCGCTCTTCGCGTCGCGGAGGAAGCCTGGCCCGAGTTACCTCGAAGTGAACGGGTCAAGCTTTTGCTGGTTTCTGGCGCAGAGAGGCTCCAGGATCAGCAAATGACACAAACAGCTCGGCAGGTTGCCGCAGTGCACGAGTCAGCCGGCATGTTCAGCGACCTGTACGAACAGCATCATCGCGAGAAGCTACGTGACGAGTGGCCAGATTGACCGTGCCACAAGAACGAATCACGCTCGACGCCAGCGTGATCATCTCCCATTTCAATTCTCGAGACCCCCATCATGAGGCCGCAGGCACACTTCTCGCCAGCAATCACGGTGGCTTCATCATGCACTCCCTCACACTCGCGGAGGTGCTCGTCGCACCTGCACGTGGTCGCCGACTCACCGCAGCGTTGCAGGCTCTGTCGCACCTGGGCATCGAAGAGTGGTGCCCGGAGCCAGGCCGGGCACGAGACCTCGCTGAGCTGAGAACAGAAACCGGGCTCAAGTTGCCCGACGTATGCGTGCTCGATGCAGCCCTCTGCACTGGCACTGAGCTTGCAACCTTTGACGACCGATTGGCTTCGGGTGCTCGCAGCTGCGGGGTGCGCGTGGTGGGCGGCTAGCGCCTCTCTGCGGGCTCAGCGCAGTTGAACGATGTGAATTCCCTCAGCTGCAGGTTCACCAGACCATGCCTTGTCTGCGGTCAACACCCGGGCGTTGACCCGGTCAGCCAAAGCAAGAGACAGGCGGTCAGCTAGCGACAGCCCCGTGCCCCGTTGCCAGAGTCTCGCGGCACGCTCCCCGTCTTCAGCGGTGACGGGTTCGATAAGCATGCCGTACCCCAGGAGCAACGCCCGTGCAGTCTCCCAGTCCGCGCCGCGGGAGTGCACCTTCTGCGCCACCTCGGACCAGTTCGCAGCGCTCATACACGCCCCAGGTAACGCACCTTCAACCTCGTCGGCACCTGGTTCTTCCTGCAAAAAGGCGAGCACCGCCGAAGCATCGAGCACGGTCATCCCGCCTCCCGCCGTGCCTCGTCACGTCGATCCGCGATCAATTCGTCAACCAGACTTGCGCCCCGAAGCTGCTCCCGCAGCAGCGTCTTCGCCTGCTCCCGGTTCGTCACCACAACCCCACGCTCGGTCTCAATGAACAGGAGCGAGGTACCTTCTTCCCAGTGCTGCCGCGCCCGCAATTCAGCCGGGATCACGAGCCTGCCCCTGTCACCGATGGAAGCGGAATAGGTGGTACTCATGGTACCAATATACCACCATGTGTCGTCGTGTGGGATATTGGCCTGCACCTGGGATCTGTTCCGCGCTCCGAGGAGTTCCCCAATGACTGCCGATAGAATCCTGGTGACTATGTCTGTGCGCAGACACACGTACTAACGCAGGAGGACCTCAGTGGCCCGCAAGATTCTCGTGACCGGCGGAGCTGGCTTCATCGGCTCCAACTTCGTGCATTACCTCGTCGCGAACACCGACGACGTGGTAACCGTGCTCGACAAGTTCACCTACGCCGGCAACGAGGCCTCGCTCGCGGGTCTCCCCGAAAACCGCGTCACCGTGGTGCACGGTGACATCTGCGATGCCCCGCTGGTCGACCGACTGATCGCCGACACCGACGTGGTGGTGCACTATGCCGCTGAGTCGCACAACGACAACTCGCTGCACGACCCGCGCCCGTTCCTCGATACCAACATCGTCGGTACCTACACGCTGCTCGAGGCCGTGCGTCGCCACGAGAAGCGGTACCATCACATCTCCACCGACGAGGTGTACGGCGACCTCGAACTCGACGACCCCGAGCGGTTCACCGAGCAGACGCCCTACAACCCCTCGTCGCCCTACTCGTCAACCAAGGCGGGCAGCGACCTGCTGGTGCGCGCGTGGGTGCGCTCCTTCGGCGTACAGGCCACCATTTCTAACTGCTCGAACAACTACGGCCCGCGCCAGCACGTCGAGAAGTTCATCCCTCGCCAGATCACCAACATCTTGGTTGGCGACCGCCCGAAGCTCTACGGTGAAGGCCTTAACGTGCGCGACTGGATCCACGCCGACGACCACTCCTCGGCCGTGCTGCGCATCGTCGAGGCCGGCCGCATCGGCGAGACCTACCTCATCGGCGCCGACGGAGAGAAAAACAACAAGGAGGTGCTGGAGCTGATCCTCACCACCATGGGGCAGCCTGCAGACGCCTACGAGCACGTCGTCGACCGCCCCGGTCACGACCTCCGCTACGCGATTGACAGCACCAAGCTGCGCGAAGAACTCGGCTGGCAGCCGTCGTTCCCCGACTTCGAAAAGGGCCTCGCCGCCACCATCGACTGGTACCGCGACAACCCCGAGTGGTGGCAGCCGCAAAAGGCCGCGACCGAAGCCAAGTACAAGGAACAGGGGCAGTGAGCATGGCCGCCAAGCAACTCGCGATCCGCGAAACCACGATTCCTGGGCTCGTGCTGCTCGACCTGCCCGTTCACGGCGACAACCGCGGCTGGTTCAAAGAGAACTGGCAGCGTGAAAAGATGGTCGCGCTCGGCCTGCCCGACTTCGGGCCCGTGCAGAACAACATCTCCTTCAACGACAAGCGGGGTGCCACGCGCGGCATTCACGCGGAGCCGTGGGATAAGTTCGTCTCGGTCGCGACCGGCAAGATCTTCGGAGCCTGGGTGGATCTGCGCGAGGGTGACAGCTTCGGTGCGGTCTTCACCGCGGAACTCGACCCGTCGACCGCGATCTTCGTGCCACGTGGCGTGGGCAACTCCTACCAAACCCTGGAAGACAACACCGCGTATGTATACCTGGTCAACGCGCACTGGAGCGCCGAGGCGCAGAGCGAGTACACCTTCCTCAACCTTGCCGACCCGACCGCCGCGATCGAATGGCCGATTCCCCTCGAGGAGGCCGAGCGCTCGGAGAAGGATCTCGCCCACCCTGAGCTCGCAGATGTTGTACCAATGAAACCGAAGCGCACACTCGTGCTCGGCGCCAACGGCCAGCTGGGTCGTGCACTGCAGCAGGCACTCCCCTTCGCTGATTTTGCGGATCGCAGTCGTATCGACCTCTTCAACGAAGAGACGCTCGACCGTGTGCGGTGGGCCGATTACGACACCGTGATCAACGCCGCCGCCTACACCGCCGTTGATGCCGCCGAGACCCCCGAGGGTCGGCGCGACGCGTGGGACGCGAACGTCACCGGCGTCGCCCGGCTCGCGCGCATCGCCACAGAGCAGGGCCTGACCATGGTGCACGTCTCTAGCGACTACGTGTTTGACGGCACGAAGCGGATGTACACGGAAACCGACGACTTCGCGCCTCTCGGCGTCTATGGCCAGACGAAGGCCGCGGGCGATGCGCTGGTGTCAACGGTTCCGCGGCACTACATCGTTCGCACCAGTTGGGTAATCGGCGACGGCAACAACTTCGTTCGCACCATGGCCTCGCTCGCCGAGCGTGGCATCGATCCGAGCGTTGTGAATGACCAGATCGGGCGCCTGAGTTTCACCGACGACATTGCCGCGGGAATTGTGCACCTGCTGCAGTCGCGCGCCGCCTTTGGCACCTACAACCTCACGAATGAAGGTCCAGTGATGTCGTGGGCCGACATCGCGAAGCTCGTGTACTCGGGAACCGGGCACGACCCGGAGCGCGTGAGCGGCACCACCACGGCCGAGTACTTCGCTGGCAAGCAAGTTGCCCCGCGCCCGCTCTTCAGCACGCTGTCGCTCGGCAAGATTGAGGCCGCCGGGTTCACGCCGCGCGACGCGCGCGACGCGCTTACCGCGTACCTCGCACACTAGGGGCGCGATCCACTCTGGCGATGCCGCCTTTCACGAAGCTGATTCATTCTGCGCCGGATACAGCAAGTTGCGGAATGACGTTTCAGTGCATTCAAGGGCAAGCACGCGTAGTATGTATTACATGTCTGACACCATTTCGCTGCGACTTCCCACTGAACTCAGTGAGCGCCTGACACGGCTCGCTGCTGTTACTCACAGGCCAAAGTCCTTTTACGTGCGCGAAGCACTCGAAGAGCACCTGAGTGATCTGGAGTGGGCCTACACGCTCGCAGACGAGGCCGCTGCGATCCGACGTGGTGAAATCGAGACTCGCCCGCTCGATGAGCTGACCCGCGAACTCGGGTTTGACCCTGATGAGTTACGTGCCGAGGCACGTGGCAACATCGCTGTCTGAACAGCAACGAGCGCATTCCGGGCATGAGCTATTCGATTCGCCATCAACCACGCTTCGCGAAGAAGCTGCTCAAGTTAGACCCTCAGGTCGCTCGCCGCATCCTGCGCGACCTGCACGAACTCGAAACACTCGAGAATCCGGCACTGCGCTGCAAGCCACTACGCGGGCCACTCAAGGGTTTGTGGCGATATCGCGCTGGTGACTACCGGGTAATCCTCGATATTCACGACGACGAACTGCTTATCATCGCCTTGGACACTGACCACCGCAGCACGATCTACGACGACTAGCCGGGTGAGTTGCTGACAGTCGAGCCGGGGAAGCCGGGCCAGTGCGAGATTTCGAGCGCCGAAGATTCACCAACTTGACCCCGAGGTGTGGGGTGCGTGAACACTTGGTGGTGGGAAGCGCTTTTCACGATTCCTGAGGCCGGGAGCCGCCACCATTGAGGTGTGAAGATCGCTCTGATTGCTGAATCCTTCCTCCCCCACATGAACGGCGTCACAGGCTCGGTCATGCAGGTGCTCAAACACCTTGGCGCGGCCGGCCACGAGCTCCTGGTGCTGGCTCCGGACGCGGGAGCCATCGAGGCCGACCTCCACGGTGCCCGCACTGAGTTGCTGCGGTCGTATCCGCTCCCCTCCTACCCCGAGGTGCGCATGGTGTTCACACGCCCCGCGAAGATCGCGCAGTCACTTGTATCGTTCAGCGCCGACATCGTGCACCTCGCCTCACCGCTGCTGCTCGGATGGAACGGGGTGCTTGCCGCCGACGCGTTAGGCATCCCCTCGGTCGCCGTCTATCAAACTGACATCGTCGCCTACACCGAGAAGTACGGTATCCCCGGGGTCGCTCCCCTCGCCGCGGCGCACATCGCCCGACTGCACCGTCGATCCACCCTCACGCTCGTGCCCTCGACATCGGCGCACACACACCTCAGCGAGTTGGGGGTCGAACGCCTGCGCCACTGGGGGCGAGGGGTCGACGCCGAGCGATTCACCCCCGCGCTCCGCAGCGAGACCTGGCGCGAGCAAGTCGGGCAAGGCCAGTTGCTGGTCGGCTACGTGGGGCGCCTCGCCCCCGAGAAGCAGGTTGAGGATCTCGCCGCACTCCACGACCTGCCCGGAGTGCGCCTCGTGATCGTGGGAGACGGGCCCAGCCGGCCGGAGCTCGAGCGACTGCTGCCTAACGCGCACTTCACCGGATTTCTGGATGGCACCGAACTCGCCGAAGCGATGGCCAGCTTCGACGTTTTCGTGCACCCGGGCGAGTCCGAGACGTTCTGCCAAACGGTGCAGGAAGCGCTCGCGAGCGGCGTGCCCGTGGTCGCCACCGGCCGCGGCGGCCCCGTCGACCTCGTGCGCAGCAGCGTGAACGGATGGCTGTACGAGCCCGGCAACCTCGCCGAACTTCGTGCGCGGGTGACCGACCTCACCGGCGACGATGCCAAGCGCGCCGCCTTCGGGTCGGCCGCGCGGCTCTCAGTGCGAGACCGCACATGGGCGGCACTGTGTGACCAGTTGGTGGGCCACTATGCGGAGGCTGCTGAACCCAGCCGCGCCGACCAGTTACTGCTCGCTCGCGGCGCGATGCGCGTGTAGTTGACACGCCGCTCAGGGTCTCTGGTCAAACCCAGTCTGCGGCCGACGCGCTGATATCGACCATGGCGCGGCATTTCGTCGTGCGCCCCTCGCGCAAAGGTCGCGCAATCGCCATTGATACCAGTCAGGTATCTCGGTATCATTTTGGTATGGCTATGACTGTAAGGCTCCCGGAGGATCTCGACACGAAGCTCGAACACCTCGCGCGCGCGCGGCACACATCAAAGCACGCCGTACTCATCGAGGCCGCCGAACGATTGATTGCCGAGGAGGCAAAGACCGCAGCCGTGTTGAGCGCGGTGGAGACGATCGGTGCGGAATATGCCGACGCGATTCGTCGCCTCGCAGACGCATGACGGTCTACATCGACCCTCCTCAAGCCATTGCAGTAGTCGAGCATCTTGGGCTTCGTGTACGCGACAGTGGTCTCCTCTTCTCGGCGCTCGCGCGGCCTGCGTCGAACCTGTTTGGTGAAGCTGCGTATGCAACGCTCGAGCTCAAGGCCGCCGCTCTCCTCAGTTCACTCGGGCAGAATCATGCGCTGTTCGACGGCAACAAGCGGCTCTCCTTGCTGCTGACCTTCACGTTTCTGCGTCTCAACGGACGTCGAGTGACGTTTACGAATGATGAAGCATTCACCCTCGTGCTCCTCACCTCGCAAGGGAAACTCAGCCTCGAGGAACTTTCATATCAGTTCGCGACGCACACTACGCCGCTTCCAGATTCGAGCGCTTAGCGCTGGCACCCCGCCCTGAAAGCCGAAACGCTGAAACCCGCGTGCATAACAGCGCAGTACACGACGCAGTTCCTCAGCTCTACTCCTCTGCGGGCGGCGGGGAGGCCGCGGCCACCCCGTCTGCGACAAGCCTCTGAATCAGCGGGTAGTCGGGGTACATGGGATCCACCTGGGGCGGTATCAACTCGACGGCCACCGGAGTATGGTCTTTCGCCTTGGTCGCGAGATCTACAAACCTACCGAGCATCGACTCGGGGATGTCGGTCTGCACCACGTTCGACCCAGCCGCTGCGACCTCTTGGAATCTCAGCAGCACGTTGGCCGGATTCGCCTGCGCGAGAATCGCCGCCTGCAGCTGCCGCTGGTGCTGCATGCGATCGTAGTCGCCGTTCTGCAGGCCGTGCCGCACGCGGGCGAAGAGCAGGGCGGTCTCGCCATCCATATGTTGCGCCCCAACCGGCAGGAACGAGTCGCCGTCGACCCATTCACCAGTGTCTGGGTCCTCATACCCGCCGAGCGGAATCGGCTGGGTCACATCGATCGTGACCCCGCCCAGTGCGTCGATGAGCGAGGCGAAGCCGTTCATATCGACGAGCACATAGAACTGCACCGTGAGCCCCGTCGCACCGGAAACCGCGTCCTTCATCGCCTCGATGCCGGGCGACGATCCGCGCGACGCCGCATCGGCATACATGTCGGTGTAGAGGTAGCCCCACTGCGGGTCGTTCACCAGCTCGACCTCGGCGTAGAGGCCATTCAGCTGCCCGGTGGTGAGGCACCCGCCGTACTCGCCGAAGGCGTTGGGCCCGGCGCAGAAACCGTTGGGGTGCACCGGATACAGCGGTGATGTCTCGGGGAACGGCATCTCGGTGAGGTCTCGCGGCAAGCCCACGATGACCGACTGCCCGGTCTCGGCGTCGACGCTGACGAGCGAGATGCTGTCGGGCCGGAGGCCCTCGCGATCCTCACCCGCGTCGGCACCGAGGAGCAGGATGTTGTAGCGCCCGTCAATCGCCTCGACCGCGGGCGCCCCGCCGCCGAAGATGTCACCGATCGCGCCACGCGCAGCCCCCACCGTGAGCCCGGCCCAGGCCGCAGCTCCCACCGGCAGCACCGTCAGAATCACCGCGAGCATCGCCACCGGCACCCGCCAATTCGGCGTGACCGACACCAGCCGCGTGAGCCGCAGCGTGTCGAACCCGAGCACGAGCCACAGCACCGCGTACGCGAAAATCAGGCCCTGCAGCACCAGTAGGAAGATGCTGTTTGTGACGATCGAAAGCGTCGTCTCCTGCGCGAACAACATGCCGATCACGCCGACGAGTGCCAGCGCGAGCAGCACGAGGGTTGCGCCCAGACCGAAACGCCCCAGCTTGCGATTGCCCGCAAGCACCTGCGCGCTGCCCGGCAGCACAAACCCCCACAGCACCAACCAGCGCGCGCGCTTCGTCATCAGCGGCGGCGAGCTCGCATCAGGGTTGCGCAGCGGCCGTTCGAGATCGAGACTCACGCGCCGGCATCCAGGTTCGCTTGTGGATCAGCCGAACCGGAAAGCCGCCCGACGCTGCCGGCACTGAGATCACACATGAGATAAGCGTATGAGGTTCACGCCGCGGCGGCTGTGAAGCTGCCGGGCGAGTGGCGATCCATCCGGCGACAATCACGTCACGAAACGCCCGCGCACAGGAAGTTCATTGGCACATTCCGTAGACTGGGACCAGAACACTGCACCAACGCGCCGAGGAGGAAAGTGGCCACGCTCACGCTCATCGGCGAGCCAATGCCAGGCCTTGAGGCCGCCGCGCACGCCGCCGCCGCGCTTGACCTCACCGAGGCCATCGCCCGGGTCGCGCCGCGTGGATGCAGCGCACGGCTGCTGCTCGCGCACGGGAGCGAACTGCCCACGTTCGCGAGCCCCAGAGCGCGCGCCGAGACCCTACCGATGCGCGCAAACCTGCTGCCATTTCTCTGGCGCACCGGGCCGACGGCGCGCCCACTTGATGACGAATTCGTGCACGCCGTGACACCGCTCGTGCCGCTACGCGCACGCCATGAAGACGACGCGACACAGACATCGGTCACCGTGCCGCACGCCCTCGCGTGGCTCGCGCCCGAACTCATGGGGGCCTCCGAAGCGCGCCAGTACCGGGCCTTCGTAAAACGCGCGCTGCGTTTCGCCGATGCGGTACTCACGCCCACCCACGCGGTCGCGACGGTGCTGCACGAGCACTACGGGCTTGACCTTCCCGTGCAGGTGCTGCCGTTGGCAGCGCCCTCGGCCTTTTCGCGGCCGCTTGACGAGGCAGATGCATCTACACGGCGCGCAAAACTTGGGCTTCCCGAGCGCTATGTCGTGACGACCGCAGGGCCAGGCGCGCGCGGGCGGCTCGAGTGGATCCTTGACGCGATGGCGGTGGATCCCGCGCTTCCCGACCTCGTTGTGCTGCAGAGCGCGGCGCCTGGTTCCATGCACAAATCGACAAGCGCCAGTGGCGGTTCGAATGCGGCTACGGCTGGGGGGCCTGCACCCGCGCTCACCGAGATGGGTGAGGGCTTGCAGGGGCGCGTGCACCAGGTACAGGTCACTGAGCTCACTGATATGGGCGTGGTGCTCTCGGGCGCTCTCCTCCTTGCCATTCCGCAGGAGTTCATCGGCACCGGGTACGAGGTGCTCGGAGCGCTCGATGCCGGGGTGCCTGTGCTGCACAGCGAGTGCCCGGTCGCGAGCGAACTGGCGCTCGACGCTGGCACCACCGCCGACTCGGCCGGGGCGTTTGCGCATGAGCTCACCCGGCTCACGGGCCCGGAGGCCGACCTTGACGGCTTGCGAGTGCGTGCTGAGGATCGCAGCCGATCCTTCAGCTGGGCTACGACCGCGTGGCAGCTGTGGGAGTTGCACGCCGCGCTGTAGTTCGAAGCGGCGGATCCGCTCACCCGCGCCCTCACAGTCGCACGCACACTCGCCCTCGCACGCGCGCTTGCGCGTATCTGCACCTTCAGTCGCTCCCAGACTCTGAGACCCGCGTTTCTCAGGATCAGTTCCCCGGGGTGCGTCCGAAGTTACGCGAATCTCCGAGGATGCGAACGGCACGCGGCACGCGGGTTGCTCGAAATCGCGTGGAGTCTACGACCAGCTTCCCCAACTTGATGGAAACACAGAGCAGGATCCACAATTTGGGGAAGATGAGCGAGTCGCCCCGCCTACACCCCCGCCCGCCCCGGTGACGGCGATCGACCACTGGTATACTTTGAGTATGACAACGACCATCAAGGTTCCCAATGAACTTCGGGATCGGCTGAAGCGGCAGGCCGCACTGTCGGGCCACACGCTTGGGGCACACCTAGAGCGACTCGCCGACATGGCTGAGCGTGATCTGCGATTCGCAGCATTGAAGTCGGCAATCTCGGGCACCAAACCGGACGATCGTCGAAGCTACGAGAGCGAGACGACCGCCTGGGAGCGGGCCGCACGTGAAGATGCTTCTGAGTGACCGTCAGTGAGTGATCCTGAACTTTCACCGGGCGACATCGCTTGGGTTGCATTGGACCCGGTGCGCGGGCGCGAGCAGGGGGGACACAGGCCATTGCTCGTTGTGGCGTCAGCTGGCTACCTCGACACGGTCACCACGCTGGTGATCGGCTTGCCTATCACCAGCGTCGATCGGCAGTGGCCTAACCACGTCGCGGCGCGCGGTGAAACTGGCCTCGATCATGAATCCTGGGTCATGACCGAGCAACCTCGCACCCTCTCTCGCGAGCGGATCACGCGCGTCTCGGGCTCAGTGTCACCCAAATGCTTGGCCGAGGTGCGGCTCTGGCTCAGCGATTTCCTCGACCTGCGCCCCTAGTCGGCCGTCAAAGTGGATCCGCTGCCGCGCGACTCGTAGGCCCAAGCGATGGCGACTGCGAGGCCGGCCGCCGCGATGACGAGGCCCGCGGTGCCGGGCCACCCGATCGCGGTGAATGCCGCACCGCCCGCCCAGCCGAGCACGCTCGAGCCCGCATATAGGCCCCAGTTGTAGAGGGACGGGGTGAGGCTGCGCCCCGATCCACCGCGCGAGTTGAGGAGGCCATTCGATACCGCGTGTGCGCCGAAAAACCCGGCGGTGATGAGCGCCATGCCCGACACCACCGCGGGCACCGCCTGCACGAGCGAGACGGCCGCGCCAGCGGCGAGCGCCGCAACACAGACGGTGAGCGCACCCGTCGAGCCGAGACGACGCGTGAGTCGCCACACCTGCGCCGACGCGACAGCGCCGGCGAGATAGACGAGGTAGATCCACGAGACCTGAGCCACCGAGAGATCGAACGGGGGCTCCTGCAAACGAAACGACACCGCGTTGTAGGCCGCGACCATCGCCCCCATCAGGAGGAACCCCTGGGCGACGAGGGCGAGGACCCCGGGCTTTCGCAGGTTGTCGGCGAGCCCCCGCCACAGGGGGATCGGCGCCGCGGGCGGCACTCGTGTCGCCGGGAGCAGGAGCAGGAAAACGACGGCAGAGACGAGCGCGAGCAGGGCCACCGCAAGCACGCCGCCGCGCCAGCCCCACACCTCGCTCGCCGAGCCCGCGAGCAGGCGACCCGAGAGCCCGCCGATCGTGGTGCCGGCGACGTACGAGCCGATCGCGGCGGCGAGCGCGCGCGGCCGCACAGTCTCGGCGAGCGTCATCACCGCGAGCGCGGGTAGCCCAGCGAGCGCGAGCCCCTCGACGAACCGCACAGCGACGAGCACCTCGAAGCCGGGCGCGGCCGCGACTGACGCACCCACCACCACGGCGAGCGTGATTGCCACGCGCATCGCGACCGCACGACCGACCCGGTCCGACCACCGCGCCCAGGGCACCACGCCGACCGCGACGCCAATGGTCGTCGCACCGATCACCCACGATGCGGCACCCGCCGATACCTCGAATTCGCGCGCGATCTCAGGAAGCAGTGCCTGCGGTGAGTACATCTGCGCGAAGGTCGCGACGCCAGCGAAAAAGAGGGCGATCAGTGCACGGCGATAGACCGGGCTGCGCTCGTCGACGCGCGGGTCACCCGTTTCACTCGCCGGGGGTGGATCAGCGCGCAACGTCCCGGGGCCCTTGTGACTGGCGATCCACTAGCTGAGGGTGCCGGCGATGCGGGCCTTCAGTGCCTCATTCTTCTGCTCGACCATCTCGGCGAGACCCACCTGGTAGGCCTCGAGCTGGGCGGCGAGCGCCGGGTCGGTTGAGCCGAGGATGCGGACAGCTAGGAGGCCTGCGTTCTTCGCGCCGCCGATCGACACCGTCGCCACCGGAATGCCGCCGGGCATCTGCACGATCGAGAGCAGCGAGTCGAGTCCGTCGAGCTTTGCCAGGGGCACGGGCACGCCGATCACCGGGAGTGTGGTCATCGAGGCGACCATTCCGGGCAGGTGCGCGGCACCGCCCGCCCCGGCGATGATGGTTCTGATTCCGCGGGCCGCAGCCGCGCGCGCGTAGGCCACCATCTTGTCGGGCGTGCGATGGGCGCTCACGACCTCGACCTCGTGCGGGATCCCGAACTCGCGCAGCACCTCGACTGCGTCGCTCATCACCGAAAAGTCGGAGTCGGAACCCATGATCACGCCAACAAGGGGGGTCGCTTCAGTCATGCCCCCATGCTACTTGCCTGGGGAACCCGGCTCCGTTGCGCCCTGTAATTACGGTGAGCCCGTCCCAGGGCGCCGAGGCCAAGCACCAGAGCCCTCATCGATCTCTTTCCCTAGCTGAAGGTGGCGGCGGCGGCACGAGCCTGTGCGCGCACCGTTTCGAGGTCGTCGCCCGTCACGGTGACGTGGCCGACCTTGCGGCCCGGCCTGGGCTGCTTGTCGTAGCTGTGAAACTTCGCGCGCGGGTGCGCCGCGAGCGCCTCGGCGTACCGCACCGGCATCGGGCCTTCGGCCGGCCCGCCGAGCACATTCACCATCACCACGGCTGGCGCGGTCATTGAGGTGTCGCCGAGTGGCAGATCCGCCACCGCGCGCAGGTGCTGCTCGAACTGGCTCGTGACCGAACCCTCGATCGAGAAGTGCCCCGAGTTGTGCGGGCGCATGGCGAGCTCGTTGACGAGCACGCGGTGATCCACTGTTTCGAACATCTCGACCGCGAGCACTCCGGTGACACCCACGCCTTCGGCGACCACCTGGCCGATTCTGGCCGCCTCCGCGAGCGTCGCGGGGTTCGCAACGGGAGCGGGCGCGAGCACCTCGGCGCATACGCCGCCCTCTTGCACGGTTTCGACCACGGGCCAGGTGCGCACCTCGCCACTCGGACGGCGCGCCACCAGCTGCGAAAGTTCACGGGTGAACTCGACGAGCTCCTCGACCAGTAGGTGGCCCACGTGCCCGTCTTCGGCGAGCGTCGTGAACCAGTCGCGCACCTCGTCGGCCTGCGACACCACCCGCACACCCTTGCCGTCGTACCCTCCGCGCGCGGTCTTCACCACGGCGCGGCCGCCGTGTGCGTCGATGAATTCCTGCAGTTCAGCCTCGGTTTCGACTGCCGCCCAATCGGGCACGGGCACACCGAGCTCGGCGAGCTTTTTCCGCATGAGAATCTTGTCTTGCGCGTACTGCATCGCCTCGGGACGCGGGTGCACCTGCACGCCTCGTGCCTCGAGTTCGCGCAGAATCGGTTGCGGCACGTGTTCGTGATCAAAGGTCACCACGTCAACGGTGTTCGCGAAGGCGTACACGGTCTCGGGGTCGCGGTAGTCGCCCACGACGTCGGCCGCTCGGTCGGCGCTCGACCTCGGCGTTTCTGCGAGCACGCTGATGCGCAGACCCAGGTGGATCGCGGGCGGCACCATCATGCGGGCGAGCTGCCCCCCGCCGATCACGCCGATACGGATGATGCCGGGGTTCTCGCCCGTGTCGCGGGCATCGGTTGTGCCGGATGTGCCGGAAATGCCTGCGTTGCCTACGTGTTGAGCCATGTCTCCCATTCTGCCGCACGCCGCTGGATCCGCGAGCAACTAGTTGATTTACATCAACCAATCGCATATAGTTGACTTTCATCAACCAAAGCGCGCGCCCCGAAGGTCAGGTTTCGAGTGGTGCCGCCGATCCGCCACCCAACTGAGGACCCGCCAGCCGATGACCCGCGCAAGAGCCAAAGCCACAACCACCAGCACCAGCACCCCAGAGCAACGACCGTGGACCCTGGAGGGCAGAGCCAAGAACCTCGCCCTCACCGGCCTGTTCTTGAGCATGGGCGTCTCGATGCTGTCGATGACCGTCATCGGCACCTCGATGCCCCTGATCATCGCCGATCTTGGCGGCGACCAGGCGGCGTTCACCTGGGTGGTCACCGCGGCCATGCTCGCCTCAGCGATCAGCACGCCCATCTGGGGCAAGCTCGCCGATCTTACGAGCAAGAAGCTCCTCCTCCAGCTCTCGCTCGTGATCTTCACCCTCGGCTCGGCGCTCGCGGGCATGGCGACCGACCCCGCCTGGCTCATCGCATTCCGCGTGCTGCAAGGAATTGGAGCTGGCGGCATCCCGGCCCTCGGCCAGATCGTTCTCGCCGAGATCATCAGCCCACGCGAACGCGGCAAGTACGCCGGCATCATGGGTGCAGTGATGGCCCTCGCGACGGTCGGCGGACCCCTGCTCGGCGGGTTCATCACCGACACCATCGGCTGGCGATGGAACTTCTACGTTGCCGCCCCGATCGCCCTCGTCGCGATCATCATGCTACAGCGCACCCTCAACCTCTACACGGTCAAGCGGAAGGTGAAGATTGACTACTGGGGCGCCGCGCTGATTTCGACGGGATTCTCCAGCCTGCTTATCTGGGTGACCCTGGGTGGATCCGCCTTCGACTGGCTGTCCTGGCCATCCATGCTGATGTCAGTCGGCGGGCTTCTCGTGTTGATCCTCGCGGTGGCCGTCGAACTCAAGGTGGAAGAACCACTCATTCCTCTCACCCTGTTCAAGAATCGCACCTTCACGATGTCGGTTATTGCCAGCCTCTCCGTGGGGCTCGCGATGTTCGGAACCTCCGTATTCCTCGGGCAGTATATGCAGCTCGCTCGCGGCAAGACTCCCACCGAGTCGGGTCTACTCACCATTCCCATGATGGCCGGCTTGCTCCTCACTTCCACGATTGCCGGGCAACTCATCACGCGTTTCGGCAAGTGGAAGGCCTTCATGGTGGCCGGTGCCGTCATGATGTTCGTCGGCCTCCTCCTGCTCGGCCAGCTGCGGTACGACACGTCGTTCTGGTACGTCAGCGTGTCCATGTTCATTCTGGGTGCTGGCGTCGGTCTGTGTATGCAAAACCTGGTGCTGATCGTGCAGAACACGGTGGATCCCCACCAGATGGGTGCCGCCAGTTCGGGCGTGAGCTTCTTCCGTACCATCGGTGGCACCGCTGGTATGTCAGTGCTGGGCGCGATGCTGGCCAGCCAGGTGGTCACCTACATTCGGGAGGAGCTTGCGAAGCTCTCTCCCGAGCAACTGGTGGGTGCAGACGTATTGGCGGGCGGGGCAATTCCCAAGCTCGCTGAGCTTCCAGGCCCCATCAAACTTGTTGTCGAGACTGCCTATGGGCACGGGATCGGCAACCTTTTCCTCGCCGCCACTCCGATCGCCCTGATCGCGATCATCGCGATCGCCCTGCTGCCGAACATCCCGCTCGGCACGAAGTCGAACGCGCAGCGGCTTGCCGAGCAGGTCGCGGAGAATGAGCAAGCGGCTAGGCTCGACGCGTGAGCGAGCAAGGGGCAACCGTCAACTCGAGTGACCTGAGGGAATCGGGTAGCTCAGGAACCACGGGAGACTCGGGTGCCCCCTCGCGCGTGCCTGATCCCCCTGTCGCTGAGGTGATCCGCGATATCGCAGGAGAATTCGTGGCTGCGTTTGCCTTCGCCCGTAGCCGCTGGGCCGGACACGCCGAGAACGTGCATCCCGACCTCAAAGGCGTGGGTCTCATGGTGCTGCAGCGCATCACCCGGTGCGGCCCGATCACCGCCACAGAAGTAGCTCAGCACCTCGACATGGACAAGGCGACCGTCAGCCGCCAGGTCACCAAACTGCGTGAACTCGGGCTCGTGGAAGTTGCACCCACGGCGGAAGACAAGCGGATGCAGTTGCTCACGCTCAGCAAGGCTGGAGCGGCAGCCATCGAGGATTTGCGTGGTCGCATGGCCAGCGACTACGCGGAGCGCTTCGCCGAGTGGGACGAGTCCGATCTCGCCCAATTGCGGGCGCTCCTGCACCGCTTCAACGGCACGGACTGACCACCCGGCACCCCGCAGCGACGCGCAATCGGGCAGTAGGTGTCGCCTCACCAGCCGAGAGGCGACACCTACTGCCCGATTGCCGTATCCGCAGGCGCGCGCAGGTGCGGTGTGCCGCCTACGCTTGCCCGCGTCTAGAGACCTGAGTAGGCGTGCAGACCCTTGAAGAAGACGTTCACGATCGTGTAATTGAAGATCACGGCCGAATACGCCACGATCGACAACCACGCAGAGCGCGTGCCGCGCCAGCCGCGGGTGGCGCGTGCGTGAATGAAGCCCGCGTAGAGCACCCAGATCACGAAGGTCCAGACCTCTTTCGTGTCCCAGCCCCAGTACCGACTCCAGGCGCGTTCGGCCCAGATGGATCCGGCGATTAGCGTGAAGCTCCAAAACACGAAGCCGATGATGGCCATTCGGTAGGCAGAGTCTTCGAGCCGCAGCGCATCGGGCAGGGTTGACATGAAGCGCATGCTCGAAGTGTTGCCCGCCTTGACCTTGTTTTCGCGGTTCGTCTGCAGCAACTGCACCACCGAGAGCCCGAACGAAATCGTCAGGAAGCCCACGGCAAGCACGGCCACCATGATGTGCAGCACGAGCCAGTACGAATCGAGGGCCGGGGGCAGCGGCACGATGTCGACGTAGTAGTTGACCTTCGTCACGCCGAGGAAGAGCAGCGCGAGGCCGGTGATGAGCACGCCGAGGAAGCGCAGATCCACAAAGAACTGCACCAGCAGGTACACCGCGACAATCGAGAGCGTCGCTGTGAGCGAGAACTCGTACATGTTCGCGAACGGCACGCGCTCGGCGGCGATGCCGCGCAGGATGGTCGCCGCGGCGTGGAACACGAAGGCGACGACCGTGAGCGCGAAGCCAATGCGCAGCGAACGCGAACGGGGTGCCCGCGATGTCTGAGCCGCCGCCGGGGCCTGCGCGCGAGTGATCGTGAGGGTGGATCCGGAGGCCGCACCCGTGGTGGCCGCCGGGGCGGCAGCCTGCGCCGGGGCAACACCCCCACTGCGGTTGGCAAGATCCACCGCGAAAAACACGAACGCGATGGCGTACACGGCCATGGCCGAATACAGAGAGAGGGTGGAGTAGTGTTCCAGCGTTTCCAGCACGAGCGGCAGTTTATCCCTTCCGTCTGATGAATTCCCGCGCTACCGCACAGGCACGAGCAACGCGAAGGGGTAGCGGGTGGATCGCACCACACGCACCTCGCCACCGAGCGCATCGAGATCGGACTCGAAGCCGACCCCTGCGTAGCGATCTCCGGTCTCGTAGGCGACATCCGCCGACACCACTACCCGGCCGCTCGCATTCACCAGCGCGGCCTCGCCGAGCCCCTCAACCGCCGGCAAGAGCAACTTCTCGAGCGAGGCAATCAGCACGTCGGCACACACCACTCCTGCGAACTCACCATCGAGCATCACCGGCAGGGCCACCGTCACCGTGATTTCGTTTGAACACAGGTAGTCAACGAACGGGCCAGCAACGTGCCGCTCGAGGGTTTCAGCCGGCACGCGATACCACTCGAGCCGGTGCAAGTCGATGGCAGCCTGGCCCGGGCCGAACGTCGAAGACGCGAGTAAGCTTCGGTCGGCGCCCTGCCACCAGGCCAGTGGATTCCCCTCAGTGACGATCGACTCGGTCGCGCAGTAGCCTGCTCCGTATATGGGGCGATCCGAGGTCGCGAGCACCCGGCGCGCGTCGGCCTCGGTGAGGGTGGCGAGCTGCGCCCCGGTGATGCGGCCCTGTGCCAGGCGATCCGCCAGCTGCTCTCTCAACGTGGGCAGCCATGCCTCAAGCGGCGCGAAGACCCCGTCGAAGAACTGATCGACCGTTGACATGACGGTGACGACTGGATCAGCAGCCTGCGTCGTGCGCTCGTTCACGCGGCCTCCCCTGCAGTCCCCGCGGCATCGACGCGCGCGCGGTATGCCTCCAGTGTGTCACGAAGAGAGGTACCCTCCGGCTGCGAAATGAGTTCGGCGCGAAATGCGCCGAGCCACCGAACCGAACCCCGGATGCTGCGGCGCACCACCGCGCGCACCTGCGCAACATCGCCGGTGCGAATCGCCTCAATCTGCGCAATGAGCGAATCATGGGTGAAGTGGCGTTGCTCGAGGTCGAGGTCTTGCAGCGCGAGCAGCGGCGTGAACTCCGCCTGCACGCGCACGTGTTCTGAAGTCAAGCGAACCGACTGACTCAGCGCAGCAAGTTCGAGCTGCACGTCGGTGATGCGCCGCCGCCACGCATCGGCGGGTAATTCGCGTGCCGCGGCAAGCACGTGGTGCACGGCATCCAGCTCGTCGGGTGTCGCGCGAAGACAGGCGTACTCAGCGCAGGCCGCGGTGATCACCTCGTACAGCACCCCCAGGTCAGCGAGATCGACCCGCGGCATCTCCATGAGCAGGCGAGCGTTCACCTCAACCACCGCGCCGAGGCTGGAGCGCACGAAGCTGCCGCCGTTGCGGCCCCGACGGGTTTCGATCAGGCCGCGGTGTCGGAGCGTGCCCAGCGCTTCGCGCACGGTGACAACGGCAACGCCGAAGAGCTGGGAGAGCTCGTTTTCACTCGGCAGGCGATCGCCTTCGACGAAGGCGCCCGAGGAGATCGCTTGTACGAGACGCGTCTCAACAAGTTCGGCCCGACCCTCGTCGCCGATGGGGGCGAAGGCGGCGTTGCGCAGGCGGCTGGAGGCGGAATGCGGGGAGCGCTGAGCTGTGATCGACACAGGTCGCCCTCCCTTCTTTCCTCGTCGTCGAGTGTGGCACGGTGCGGGTGCGGCAACACTGAGTCTGCGCTCAGGGTTCGCACCCGCAACAAGTGGATCGTCCAGTCCTGCCCCGGCCACACGACCCGGGCAAACCGCGGGCGATGTGACCGAATCGTGATCCGTGATCCACTGCTTCGATGACTATACATCTAAAACCGTATGTTAACCTTCTGAAAGTTCGACATCGTTGTTGAGGAGAAACACGACATCATGGCTCAGCCCAGCACGGCGCACGACGCCCCCACCGAAGCCGCGGTCTCACTGCAGGGAATCGCGAAGCAATTCGGCGACCTCACCGCGGTGAAGGATCTCGATATCGACATTCGCGGTGGCGAATTCTTCTCGATGCTCGGCCCCTCAGGCTCGGGAAAGACCACGGTGCTCCGCATGATCGCGGGGTTCGAGGAGCCGACCGCGGGCAGGATCCTGCTACACGGGCAGGACGTCACCCGCACGGCACCCTTCGACCGCGAGGTCAACACGGTGTTCCAGGACTACGCACTCTTCCCGCACCTGAGCATCGCCGAAAACGTCGCCTACGGCCTCACCGTGCGCAAGGTCGACAAGGCCACCCGCGCAAAACTCGTCTCCGAAGCGCTCGAGCAGGTGCAGCTCGGCCACGTCGCCGACCGCAAGCCGACGCAGCTCTCGGGCGGCCAGCGTCAGCGCATCGCGCTTGCTCGCGCCCTCATCCTGCGGCCCAAGGTGCTGCTGCTCGACGAACCGCTCGGCGCCCTCGACAAGCAGCTGCGCGAGCAGATGCAGATCGAACTCAAGCAGATCCAGCGCGAAGTCGGCATTACCTTCATTTTCGTGACGCACGATCAGGAGGAGGCGCTCACGCTCTCCGACCGGGTCGCCGTCTTCAACAACGGCAAGATCGAGCAGGTCGGCTCGCCGCGGGAGGTCTACGAGTTCCCGCAGACCGAGTTCGTCGCCCGCTTCCTCGGTGTCACCAACATCCTGCCGGCCGAGCTGTCGCAGCGGGTGCTCGGCAGCGGCGAGGTGCACAGCCTCCGTCCCGAGCGCGTGCAATTGGCGGATCCGACCTCCCCCACCGATGCCGACACAGTGGCGCTCGCCGGCACCGTGGCCGAGACCGTATACGCCGGGGCGCATACGCGCTACCTCGTCGATACCGTCGACGGAATTCGCATCATCGCTGAAAAGCAGAACTCACACACACCCCGCACCGAACCCGGCGTGAACCGTGGCGACACAGTGAGCGTGCGGTTCCGACGCGACCACGCGACCGCCGTGCCCGGCCCCGTCAGCGTTCCCGCCTAGCGCGGCACACACCACGCGAAGCGATCCACCCAACACCTGGAAACGACCAGACACCCAGACTCAGAAGTCCTACACCCCGAGCCCGAATGGGCGCATCAACACAAAGGAGTACCGATGAAGAAAATGCTGGCAGTGCCCGCCGCCGCCGCGGCCGCACTGGCGCTCGCCCTGACGGGCTGCGCAACCGCCGACACCACCGAGGCCGGCGGCCTGAAGATCGACGTACCCGAGATCCCGATGATGGAAGAGCTCGGAGACTTCGAGAACGAGGTCAACATCGTCGCGTGGTCGGGCTTCGTTGAGCCCGAGTGGGCCGATACCTTCACCGAGGAAACCGGCTGCAAGGTGAACCGCAAGGTTGCTGGCACGAGCGATGAGATGGTGCAGCTCATGCGCACCGGCAACTACGACCTCGTCTCGGCCTCGGGTGACGCAAGCCTCCGCCTGATCGTGGGCGGCGACGTACAGCCGCTCAACCGCGACCTGATCCCGAACTTCGGCGACGACATCGTCGAGGGCATGCAGGGTCAGATTTACGACACGCTGAATGGCGTACCCTACGGCGTACCCATCGGACGTGGCGCCAACATTCTGCAGTGGAACGACCAGGTCATCACCGAGGCCCCCACCAGCTGGGACATCGCCTGGGAGGCTGACTCCCCCGCCGCAGGCCAGATCATCGCGTATGACGCACCGATCTACATCGCCGACGCAGCCATCTACCTGATGGCCACCCAGCCCGACCTGGGCATCGAGAACCCCTACGCCCTCGACGAGGAGCAGCTCGCTGCGGCCATCGATCTGCTGAAGCAGCAGAACGAAATCATCGGCGACTACTGGGCCGACCCGGTGAAGCAGATCACCGCGTTCAACGGTGGCGACGTGACCGTTGGCACCTCGTGGGAGGTTCTGCGCAAGCTGTCCGAGAACCCGAATCTTCAGGGCACCTTGCCCGAGGAGGGCTCGACCGGCTGGTCTGACGCGTGGATGCTTGCCGCCGATGCCAACAACCCCAACTGTGGCTACGCCTGGATGGATTACACCTCCAGCGCCGAGGTCAATGGCAAGATCGCGATGAACTTCGGCATGGCTCCGGCCAACGCCGCGTTCTGCGACACCAGCGACGAGGCAGCAGCTCACTGCGAGCTGTTCCATGCCGAGGACGAAGAGTACTTCTCGAAGGTCTGGTTCTGGACCACCCCCATCGAGCAGTGCATCGACGGCCGCACCGACGTTACCTGCACGAACTTCCAGCAGTGGACGGACGCCTGGGCAACCGTCAAGGGTTAACCCCGTGAGCGGGCTGGCCGATCCGCTGACTCAATAGTGGATCGGCCAGTCCCCGCACTCCCCCGCCCGCACGGCGCCATTCAGGCACCGAGGCTGCACTATCCGCCAGGCGCACCTGGCGCGCCACACCCGAGTTTTCCACTCACCAGATGAGGATCGACGTGACTACCCAGTTCTCGCTCTCGACGAAGCCAAAGCCGCTTTCGTCGGCGCTGCAACGCCACCCGAAGGGGCGCCTGGCCGCGCTGTTGACGCTGCCCATGGTGTGGCTCGTCGGTGTGTACATTCTCTCGCTCGCGTTTCTCCTCGTCACCGCGTTCTGGGTGACTGATCCGTTCACCTCAAAGGTGAAGCCCGGGTTCACCCTCGACAACTTCGTCAATCTCTTCACGGTTCCCGCCTACGTCTCTGCGTCGATCCGCACGCTCGGCATCGCCGCCGCCGTGACCGTGATCTGCGCTGCCTTCGCCGTGCCGCTCGCCATCTTTATGGCGAAGCTCGCGAGCCCCTGGATGCGCGCGCTACTCGCCGTCGCCGTGACCCTGCCACTCTGGGCCGGGTACCTCGTCAAGATCCTCTCGGTACGCATCGTGTTCAGCGAGGGCGGATTCTTCAACTGGCTCTTTGGCCCACTCGGAATCCAGAGCCCCGGCTACGGCATCACCGTCACCATCATCGCGCTCGTCTACCTCTGGTTTCCCTACATGGCGATTCCGGTATACGTGGCTGTCTCACAAATTCCTGCGAACCTGTTCGATGCTTCGGCCGACCTTGGGGCACGCGGAATGCGCACGATCGTGTCGGTCATGCTGCCGCTCATGAAGCCTGCGCTGATCGCCGGGTCGATCTTCACCTTCTCCCTCAGCCTCGGTGATTACATTGCGGCGAAGTTCGTTGGCGGATCCACCCAGATGATCGGCACCATCATCGCCTCGAACATCAACTTGAACCCACCGGTCGCCGCCGCCTTTTCGGTCGTGCCGATCGTGCTCGTGCTCATCTACTTGCTCGCCGTTCGCCGCACCGGCGCGCTCGAGAACATCTAGGCCCGAAGGGGAATCGCAATGTTGAGACTCGGCCGAGGCGCCAAGATCACCCTCACCGTCATCGCTGCGCTCGTGATCATCAGCACGTACGTGCCGCTGCTCGTGATCGTCATGAACTCCTTCAACCCCAGCCGCATCGCCGGGTGGCCCATCTCGGGTTTCTCACTCGTGTGGTGGGAGAAGGCACTCACGAACCCCGCCGTGCACGCGGCAGTGTTGAACTCGGTGGTCGTTGCACTCGGAGCCACCGCGATCGCGCTGGCGCTCGGCACGCTTTCCGCGTTCGCTCTGCAGCGCTTCAAGTTCTTTGGACGCGACGTGGTCAACCTGCTGATCATCCTGCCGATCACCCTGCCCGGTATCGTCACCGGTGTCGCGCTGTCGAACACGTTCTACCAGGTGCTTGATCCGATTGGCATCAAGGTGGGGTACGCGGGCATGATCATCGCGCACGCTACCTTCTGCGTGGTGATGGTGTTCAACAACGTGATCGCGCGGCTGCGTCGCATGAACCCCAACCTTGAAGAGGCATCGATGGATCTCGGCGCTGGCCTCGGTCAGACGTTCCGTCTGGTTACCTTCCCGCAGTTCCGCAGTGCGTTCATCGCGGGTGGCCTGCTGGCCTTTGCGCTGTCGTTCGATGAGGTTGTGGTGACCATCTTCACCGCCCCTCCCGGGGTGGAGACGCTGCCGCTCTGGTTCATGAATCAGATGGCGCGCCCGAACGAGGCCAACCAGGTGAATGTGGTCGCGACGATCATCATCTTGCTGTCGCTGATCCCGGTCTACTTCTCGCAGAAGGCGCAATCGGCCTCCGACGCGAAGTAGCAGTGTGCAGCTGGATCGCGATCCGTCCCGCACGCTCGTAATCACCCCGCCTATCCCGTAGGCGCGCCCCTCCGCGGCCGTGGCATTGGTATTGGTATTTGTCTTGCCATGTCCAACACCGCGCCTCCGCCAGCGCCAGCGCCAGCGCCTCTGCCTCTGCCTCTGCCTCCGCCTCTGCCTCTGCCAGTACCTCTGACGCTGCCGCTGCCGCAGACATTGCCAACACCGTGGCTCGGAGAAACTCGCTAACTCGGATCAGTTTCCCGGTTTCGGTCCGATCCTGTGCATTCCTCCGAGCGAAGCGGTGGGTGAGGTGACGAGGGAGTGGAGAGGTGACGGTTGCGGCGGATCGCTCAGCGATCCACCCTCTACAGCCGGGCGCGGTGGTCGTCGCGCAGCTGCTCCGTCGCCCGCTCGAGCGCCGGGTCATCGCCACGCGCGAGCGCCGCGTATTGCAGCACCACGCCGTCTGCCACGGGAAGCGCCTTCACCCACATGCGCCGCCGCGGCACGAAGAGCGATGCGCCGAGTCCCGCGAGGGCGAGCAGCGCGAATATCAGCACCCACTCCTGGGCGGGGTTCTGCATGACATCAAACGAGGCGTACCGCGGGGAGGCCTCGAACGTGATGGTGCCCATGCCGCCGGGCAGCTCCACCGTGTCGCCGAGAGTCAGCTCGATCGAATCAGCATTGACCGCGCGCCCGGTGAGCTGCTCCATGTTCGCGGTGTCGAGGGCATAGACGGACTGCGGCAGGCCCGCATCAATACCCAGATCGCCCACAAACGCGTCGAGCGTCAGCACCGGGTTCGTAAGATCTGGGTAGTTGGAGGTGTACGCACCCGACTCAAGATCAACCTTTGATGGGTAGAAAAACCCTCGCAGGCCGAGCTGGGTCGGCTCCCCCTCGAAGTCAAGCCCAAACGGCACCTTGATCACGCCGAGCGAGGTGAGGTTCTGATCTTGCGGGATGAACGGCATGGACTCGCTGTAGACGATCTCGCCGCCCGCATCGCGAATCGTAAGCGTCGGTGCATACCCGTTTGCGATGAGATAAATCGGCGAACCGTGCACGCGAAGCGGGTGATTCACGCGGATCACGTCGATGACTTCGCTGCTATCGGGATTGATCAGCGTGACATTAGCGCGGTACTCGCGCACGAGGCCGATCGCGTCGAGATTCCCGTCCTCCGGGGTAACGTAGTCGACCTCGAGCGAGTCAAGCCGCATGCCGAACGGCTCCAGGCTCGCGTCCCTGAACGAGGTGCCCGAAGTCGCCGAGTCGTAGTCGATGAGTTGATTGACCATCGTCTCGCCCTCGACCAGCACCTTCTGGCCGTTGAAGGTGAAGGCACCCCCGATGGCCACGCTCACGAGCACCCCGACGAGCGCGAGGTGAAAGACAAGGTTGCCGGTCTCGCGCAGATACCCTCGCTCGGCCGACACCGAGATCTCGTGCTGCCCACTTCGGCTGGTGGATCGCTGCACAGCCGTGCGGTACCGCTGCTGGCGCAGGATCGCCCGTGCCTCCGCGATCGCGCGCTCGGCGAACTCTTCACGTTCGGCATCAGTCGCGTTCGGATTTGAGAGCCGCTGCTCGGCGAATCCGGCCATGCGCTGGAGCCTCGCGGGTGTGCGCGGTGGAGCGCTGCGAAGTGCTTTCCAGTGGTGGATGATGCGGGGCAGAACGCAGCCGATGAGCGAAATGAAGAGCAAGAGGTAGATCGACGAGAACCAGACCGACGAGTACACGTCGAACGCCTGGATCGGAAACGCATCGAGAATGGGAAACAGCGTGGGGTGATCCGCCTCGTACTGCAGCACACCGTTCGGGTCGGCGCTACGTTGTGGCACCAGGGAACCCGGGATTGTCGCGACCGCGAGGAGAAGGAGCAGGATGAGCGCGACACGCATGCTGGTGAGCTGGCGCCAGAACCAGCGACCCCAGCCGCGTAGGCCGAGCTCAGGAGATTCCACGGGGACGGAACCGCGTCCGCCGCGTCCGTCGTCGTAATCAGAGGGCCGGGACAAAGCTCGACATCACCGCCTGGAGTGCATACATGATTTGGATCCATACCCCGCTGAGCATAAGTACCCCGATGGCAATCAGCAGCACGCCGCCGATGAGGTTCACCGTACGGATGTGGCGCTTGAAGAAGTTGGTCGCTGTGGTCATCCACCCGAACCCAAAGGCGGCGAGAATGAATGGCGCACCGAGCCCAATGCTATACATCAGTGCGAGCCAGGCACCTCGCCCAGCCGTACCACCCTGCAGCGCGAGTGAGCCGATGACCGACAGAGTCGGCCCGATACACGGGGTCCAGCCGATCGCGAATACCGCACCCAGCAGCGGTGCGCCCACGAGACCGAGGCGGGGCTTGAGTCTCAACCGGGTAGTGCGTTGCATTCCGCCGAACGCGCCGATGAACACGAGGCCCATGACAATGATGAGAGCCCCCATGATGCGCGTGATCGGGTCTTCCCACTGAATCAGCCACGAGCCCACGCTCCCCGCCAGCGAGAGGATCGCGACGAACACCGCAGTGAATCCGGCCACAAACAGCAGAGCGCCGAGCACCATGCGCCGGCGAGTGCGCCTTGCATCGGTGAGGAGCGTTCCGCTTTCTGAGGTCGCGCCTGCGGAACTGGCAGAAGCGCTGACGTAGGCGAGATACCCCGGCACGAGCGGCAGCACGCATGGAGAAACGAATGAGACGAGACCAGCTGCGAGTGCAATCACGGAGGCGATGAGCAGTTGCCCGTCCGTCACGAGATCGGTCACATCCACGCGCTGGCTCCCTCCGAATCGAAACATGTACCGAGCGGCATACGCCACCCAGTGGATCAGGCTAGCCCTCAGCGAGGGTTTCGTTGATCAGGGTGCGCAGCTGCGATTCCCCGGCGAGCTGCCCCAGCACCCGGTGCGCGACTCGACCCTCGGTGTCGAGCACCAGCGTGGTCGGCACAGCGTTGAGCGGCACCTGACCAGCGAACGCCCGCTGCACCGCTCGGCCTCCGGCAGAATCCATGATCGAGTCGTATTGGACTCCGAATTCTTTCGCGAACTGAGTTGCTTGCGCACTCTGATCGCGCGTGTTCACCCCAACAAACTGCACACCCTGCGGCGCGAACTCGTCGTACGCGGCAACCAGGTCGGGCGCTTCGGCGCGGCAGGGAGCGCATCCGGCGTACCAGAAATTCACCACGGTGACCGAGCCCATCGTGTCGGCTGACCCCAGCTCGTCACCATACTCGGTGACACCCGAGAACTCCACCGGCTCGGTGCGCTCGGAGGCGGCGATGCTCAGCGCCGAACCGTCACCGGACACAAAGCCCTTTTCGCCCGAATCTTCCCACTGCTGCGCGAGCGTGTCGGCCTCGCCCGTCGAACAGCCCGCGAGGCCGAACCCCAGCGCAGCAGCCAGGGGCAGCGCGAGCAAAGTCGCCAGGGCGCGGGTACGGCGAATTCCCCCGCCGCGCCGCGATCCACCATATGCACCATCAAACATATTCATCGCTAGACCGCCCCGATATCGATCGCGTCGCCCAGCAAGTCGGCCGCGGGAGTGCGATAGTCGACCTCGAACCACCGTCCGCCCCGCTGCTCGAAGCTCGTGATACTCGAGAGGGCGCAGCGCCGGTGCGCAGGATTGTGCGCGAGCGATTTGCCAGCAACGTCAAGATGCGCGGCCCAAATCACGGCCTGATGGCTCACCATCACGATGTCGCCCTCGCGGGTCGACTCCCAGGCCTCATCCATCGCCTCGCGCACGCGGGTCGCGATGCTGCGATAGGGCTCCCCCCAGCTGGGGCGCAGCGGATTCCAGAAGCGGTACCAGTAGCGAGGGTTCTTGAAGGCGGCCCCGCCACGGTTGACCTGCCCCTCGAAAACATTGGTCGGTTCGATGATGCGCTCGTCGGTGGCGATCTCGAGGCCGAAGGTCTGCGCGATCGGGTCGGCCGACTGTTGCGCGCGCATCAGCGGCGAAGCGATCAACCGACCGATTTTCCGGTCTGCCGCTGCCAACTCGAGCGCCGCGGACTCGGCCATGCGCGCGCCGAGTTCTGACAACCCAAACCCTGGCATGCGACCGTAAAGAACGCCATCGGGGTTATGTACCTCGCCGTGGCGCACCAGGTGCAAGAGTTTGTCGCTCACACAGCCATTCTAGGTTTGCCCTGCCTGTGAACTCCCGCCATCGGATGAGGCACTTCCGCCCCCGGCACGTTGCCCGTGATACGGAGGCGGATCGGGTGTTGGAGCCCTCCCGTATTGCGTCGGGGTGGACGTTCGCGCAGGGTTCGGCGCGTCTCAACCCTGCGCACACGTCCACCCTGGGGCTGGAATCAGAGACGCACGGCGCGAAGCGCCGCACCACCGACGGAGATATCACTCCGGTCGGATCGGTCTGGGCCAAAGCATCCGACCAGAGTCAGATACCCGACGCAGGTATGGCGACCATCGCGAGCATCGGCAGCCGTGACGCGAAGCGCCCCACCACCGACGCGGGTAGACTGGCCGGGTGACTGAGCGTGTATTGATCAAGGACCTGGCCGCGCGTACCGACGGCCCCGTGCGAGTGGCCGGATGGGTCGAGAAAGTGCGCGACCAGCGGTACGTGCAGTTCGTCGTGCTGCGCGACGAGAGCGGCGCTGTACAGATCGTGAACGGCGGCGTGCTGCGTGAGGCCGATCCCGAGAACCCCCGCTCCGACATCCTGGTGCCTCGCACCCAGACCATTAGCGACCTCACCCACGGCACCTTCATCTCGGTAACCGGCGAGCTGCAGCACAACGAGCGCGTGAAGCTCGGCGGTGTCGAGATCCAGATCGAAGAAATCGAGGTCATCGCGAGCGCACTTCCCGACAACCCGGTCGCCGAAGACTCGGGCCTTGACGTGCGCATGGACTGGCGCTTCCTCGACCTGCGTCGCCCCGAGCAGAACCTCATCTTCCGCATCCAGACCACCTTCCTGAACGCGCTGCGCCAGGTGTGGATCGAGCGCGACTTCATCGAGATCCAGACCCCGAAGCTGATGGCGAGTGCATCCGAGTCGCGCGCCGAGCTCTTCGAGGTCGAGTACTTCGAGCGCACCGCCTACCTTGCACAGAGCCCCCAGTTCTTCAAGCAGATGGCGCAGGCCGCGGGCTTCGGCGGCATCTTCGAGGTGGGCCCGGCCTTCCGCGCCGACCCCTCGTTCACCTCGCGCCACGCGACCGAGTTCACCTCGATCGACACCGAGTTCAGCTGGATCGACTCGCACGAAGATGTGATGGAGCTGCACGAGGAACTCATGGTTGCCGGCCTCGCAGCGGTGAAGGAGAAGCACGGGGAGGCGATCCACAAGCTCTTCGGCATTGAAGTAGAGGTGCCGTCGCGCCCGTTCCCGCGGATCCCGCTCGCCGAGGCGAAAGAAATCGTGAAGGAGCGCGGCTACGAGGTGCCTCGCGCCGATGCTGACATGGACCCCGAGGGCGAACGCCAAATCGCGGCCTACGCGAAGGAGAAGTTCGGGCACGATTTCGTGTTCCTGACCGACTACGCATCGTCGATCCGCCCGTTCTACCATATGCGCCACGAGGGCGACGCCGAGCTCACGAAGAGCTACGACCTCATCTACCGTGGGGTCGAGATTTCGACCGGCGCGCAGCGTGAACACCGCATCGACGTGCTCGAGGCCCAGGCGATCGAGAAGGGGATGGATCCTGAGGAGCTGTCGTTCTACCTCGATTTCTTCCGCTACGGAGTGCCCCCGCACGGCGGGTTCGGCATGGGGCTCGGCCGTGTGCTGATGTTGCTGCTGCAGCAGTCGTCGATCCGCGAGGTCACCTACCTGTTTCGGGGACCAACACGGTTGCTCCCCTAAACAGAAGGTGACCACCCGAGGTCGAGACGACCTCGGCTCGCCTCGCGCGACGATCAGAAATGATCGTCACATTGAGCTCGGCGGGCCTACCTGTATCGAAGGCCCAACGGCCGGGGCTCGCTTGTTTGCCCGCCGTAGATCAGTCGCGCAGAGCGGCGGTAAGCGCCGCGATGTGTGGCGCATCGGTGCCGCAGCAGCCACCAAACGTGTGGGCCCCGGGTGCGAGGGCTCGCAGACTGGCAACTCCGGTCGCGAACGACTCGGGGGGATCCCCCGGCCCGTCGTCTCCGTGCACCGCAGCGTTGAGGCGGAACCCGATGAGGCGATCCGCCAGCGTCTTCGCGCCATCAGCAGCCTGTGCCTCACTCACTGCCAGGGAACTCGCGTCTTGCCAGCCTGATGTCAACTCAATCGCTCTGGCCGCCTCACTCGGGTGGGCGCAATTCACGAAAAAGCCGCTGGCGTAGCCACCCGTCGCAACATCAACCGAGTGGATCGCCTCGCCCAGCGTGTTCCCATCTGCCAGCAGCCCGTCGGCGCCGACCGTGAACGACACTACGACCGGCACACCGAGCGTCCTGGCCGCCCGCGTGATGCCCGTCGCCTCGGCAGCGTCTTGCATGGTGACGGCGGTGATGCGATCCACCCCAGCCCCTGCGAGCGCCCGCACCTGCGGCGCATGGTACACCTCTGCCGCATCAGCCGCCATGCGCTGTTCGGCAACCCAGTCGTCGAAGCGCGGCCCAACGCAGCCACCCACCTGTACGGTGGCACCGGTCCCAAACTCACGCGCACACTCACGGGTGAATGCGACAGCCTCAGCGTTCACCTCAGCGAGCGCCTGCGCGTCGTACCCCAGCGCAGCACCCCAATCTGGATTCGCCCGCCAGGTGGGCGTGTCGAGCACGATTGGGGTGCCGGTGGTCGCCGCGATCTCGAGAAACGGGCGGTAGTACTCCCGCAGTGCGGCGCGCCCCTCGTCAGTTCCGAGCAGCACAAACGCGGCGAACTCCGGCAATTCCTGACCGAGCCGTTCGGTAAGCGCCGTCTCAATGCCGCCGTCGGTAATGGTGAATGCCATGCCTACCCCCTGTTCGTCGCTGCCACGGAATCAATGAGCTCGGTGAGATCACACCGTGACGGTCACGAGGTGTGACACTCCGAGCGTAGCCGGGTAACACGCGCAGATCTTACGACGCGGGATCCGCTCACAGCTGCCGCGGCCGATCCCGCATCACAGCGTCCGAGTTTCTTCAATTTGATGGTCTAGTGGGTCGCACACATTAACTTCGGGAAAGCTCTGGTGTCGCGAGCGCGGCGCACATGTCGCGCACGAACGCAGGGTCGAGCACCGCAGTGGATCCGCCGGCGCCGAGCAGCTCAGCGGCCCGAGCGAGCGCATCATGCAGAATCCGCTCGTGATCGAAGGCTAGCCGCCCGGGCGAAAGCGCCGCAGCAACCGGGTACCAATCGGCGGTCGCCGCGTCGTCGCCGGCGGTCACCGCGCCAAACTCCTCCGAGATCGCGAGGTACACGACGCTCAGCGTGTCGCCGCGTGGGTCGCGATGGGCAAGGCCGTAGGCCCCGAGCTGCACAAAAATCTCGGGCGTGTCGGTGAGGCCGGTTTCCTCGGCGAGTTCACGCCGCGCCGCATCCTCGATCATCTCCCCGGGCTCCACGAATCCACCGGGGAGCGCCAGTTGTCCCACAAACGGCTCGAACTTCCGCTCGACGAGCAATACACAGAGGGTGCCGTCGTGCAGGGTGAGCGCCGCGACGTCACCGGCGACCGGGAAGCGCGTCGGAGCGGGTGCCACCGACTAAACCGTAAAGTCGGTGGCGACGCGGCCCGCAGCGTGCCGTTTGATCACGGCGCCCGCGGCAACGTGTTCGGGATGCACCACGTACGCGGCGAGCCCCTCGGCATCGTCGAAGTCGGCAATCAGCGTCACGTCCCAGTTGTCGCCATCGAACAGGTCGTTGCGGTGTACCGAGATGGACCGCACACTCGGCACGGTCTCGGCGAGTGGCGACAGCGCCGCGATGATCTCGGCGGCCTGCGCGTCGCGCGCTTCCCGACTCTCGCCGCTGAGCTTCCAGGTAACAACGTGGCGCAGGGTCATGGGGTTCCTCCGTGGTGCAGTGCGGTAATGGTGTGTGGGTGGATCGCCCAGCGATCCACTATTTCTATGTGGCGCGCGAGAACACGCCGCGCCAGCCCGACGCACGCTCGACCGCCCGAGTGAGCTTCTGCGCATCGACGCGCCAGATCGCGTGTCGTCTGCCCCCGATGAGTACCACGGGAATGTCTTCTGAGTGCAGCCGTGCGAGCTCGGGGTCAGCGAGGATGTCGCGTTCGTCAAGGGTCGCGACGATGCCTCGCGCTGCGAGTTCGTTACAGACACCAATGATCACGGCGCGCGCGTCGTCGCACAGGTGACACCCCGGCTTGGACAGCAGGGTGATAGCAACAGGTTTCGACACGGTACCAGTCTAGGCTGCCGCAAAACATGCGGGCACAGCAAAGGCGTCGAGCAGAGCCCGACGCCCGCCACCAACGCGCCGTTAGGCGCGCTGACTACTTCTTGTTGCGGCGCTGGTGACGCGTCTTACGAAGCAACTTGCGGTGCTTCTTCTTGGACATGCGCTTGCGACGCTTCTTGATGACTGAACCCACGGTAACCTCACAACGTCTATAGGGCCGCCAGTTTGTGGCCCACAAAACATCAATAATACCGCGACGGGGGTGCGAGCGCGAACCGCGCCCTCAGAAGTGGACCGCGAAGACCCGTCCGATCGCCCTATTCCCGCAGTTTGAAGCGGGCTACGAGCTCTTTTACGCGGTGCTCGGCGCGCGCGGCGACACGCCCGATCCGCTCCGCCGCGGCGGCCGTGGAGTCGGGGAGCACTTCCTCATCAAGGGCATCATCACCGTAGCCGCCTCCGAAGCGCCCCTCGGGGTCAGTCATGATTTCGCCAGACTCCGACACATATTCGACGGTCACCTCAGTGTCAAAACCCGCCGAAAGAAACGGGATGACGAAATCTTCGATCATCTCGAGCGGCTCGGGGTTGAGCGAGTAAAAGCGATGCTGCCCCTCCTCCCGAACCGACACCAGCTCGGCCTCTCGCAACACCTTGAGGTGTTTCGAGACGGTGGGCTGGCTCATCTCAAGCTGAGACACGATTTCAGAGACACTGATCTCTGAATCCTGCACATGCCGTTCGAGGAGCACCTGCAAAATATCTCGCCTGGTTGCGTCCGCAATGACCCCGAATATGTCTGGCATAGCCACAAGAGTATCTGAGCAAAGGCAATCCGCGTTGTAGCATGACCTGTGCGGTTGCTGCGGCCTGCGGCCAACTCGCCAAACCGGGTGCGAACTACGGGAAGAAGGTTGTGTGAGGGCGCTCACGCGGGCTCGTCGGGGCTCTGCACCATTGACACAGAAATCATGGCTTCACGCCCTGATTGAATCTTCGCCTGCCCGCTTCGCCCTGCTCGTCTTCACGGGTTTGATCCTGCTGTGGACTGCGCTGCTATCTCTCCCCTTCGCGAGCGCTTCCGGGCGGGTCACCCCACTGGCCGATGCGCTCTTCACCGCGGTCTCTGCCATTTGTGTGACCGGCCTCACCACCGTCAACATGGCGACGCACTGGTCTGTCTTTGGAAACATCGTGATCCTCGCGGGGTTCCAGATCGGTGGCATCGGGGTGCTCACGCTGGCGAGCATGCTCGGCCTCACCGTCACCCGCCGACTCGGCCTGCGCCAACGACTCCTCGCTGCCGCAGATACCAACCCGGCGCGGACGAGCAAGGGAACGAGCGAGAGTCAAGCTGTGGGCCTCGGCGACATCGGCGGCCTGCTCGCTGCGGTTGCCGTCAGCCTGCTCGTCATCGAGGCGGCCCTCACACTGCTGATCGTGCCTCGGCTGATGATGGAGGGGTTCGGATTCGGTTCGGCGCTGTGGAACGGTTTTTACCTCGCCGCCTCAGCCTTCACAAATACCGGCTTCGTCCCCATTGAAAGCGGCCTCGAACCGTTCGCGACCGATTTCTACATGCTGACGGTGCTCGCTGTGGGCGTGTTCCTCGGCAGCATCGGATTCCCGGTAATTTTCGCCCTGTACCGCATGGTCGCTGGTCGTGGATGGAAGCGCAACAAGCGGCTCGGCCTCCACGCAAAGCTCACACTCACCACGACGATCGCCTTTGTGTTCCTCGGTTGGCTCGGCATTGGCGCACTCGAATACAACAACAGTCAAACGCTCGGCAGTCAGGGCTTCTGGCAGACCATCATGTCGGCTGGCTACACCTCAGTCATGACGCGTTCGGGCGGACTCGGCATCATGGATCCGACCGAGATGAACGGGTCGACCCTGCTAGTGATGGACATGCTCATGTTTGTCGGGGGTGGATCAGCCTCCACCGCTGGCGGCATCAAGGTCACTACGATCGCCGTGCTCTTCCTGGCGGCGTACGCCGAGGCTCGCGGCTACCAAGACATGCAGGCATTTGAGCGGCGGATCCCAACCGAGGTGCTGCGTTTAGCTGTCTCGATCGTGATCTGGGGATCCACCATCGTGGCAGCCGCATCGATCGCAATTCTGCACATGACAAAGCTCCCCCTCGACCTCGTGCTGTTCGAGGTGATCTCGGCATTTGGCACCTGTGGCCTCTCAACGGGGGTCTCCGAGGCGCTCCCGGATGCCGGAAAATACGTACTCTCCGCCACCATGTGGGCGGGGCGTGTCGGTACGGTGACACTGGCCGCCGCCCTCGCGGCAACCAGCCGCCGCCGCATGTTCCGCTTGCCCGAAGAAAGGCCGATCGTTGGTTGACATCCGCTCTGACGCACCCGTAATCGTGATCGGGCTCGGCCGCTTCGGCGCCGCGACCGCCGGTCAACTCGACCGACAAGACCGCGAGGTGCTCGTGGTCGATACCGATGCCGCCCTCGTGCAGAAATGGTCCGATCGCGTCACCCACGCGGTGCAGGCCGACGCCAAATCGATCGAAGCTCTGCGCCAGATCGGCGCAGCTGATTTCAAAATCGCCGTCGTGGCAACGGGAGCGTCGATCGAGGCGAGCGTGCTCATCGCGGCCAACCTCGTCGACCTGGGGGTGCCGCAGATCTGGGCCAAGGCCATCTCACAGTCGCACGGCAAGATCCTCGAACGCATCGGGGTGAATCACGTCATCTACCCCGAGCGCGAGGCAGGCGAGCGCGTAGCCCACCTGCTGAGCGGCAGCATGCTCGACTTCATTCAGTTCGACGACAATTACGTGATCGCCAAGATGTACCCGCCACGGTCCATCCGTGGCCTGTCACTCAAGGCCAGCGGAGTGCGCACGCGCTATCGCATCACGGTGGTCGGCGTGAAGACTCCGGGGCAGCCCTTCACGCACGCCACGCAAGACACGATGATCTCACCACACGACCTCATCATCGTGTCCGGTGCCGGAGCCGACGTCGAACGCTTCGCGGCGATCGCGTAGGCACCTATCCCTGCGCGATCTCCCGGGATCGTGCCATGGCCGCGGCGAAGGCGCGGTCGAACAGCGCACCCCACTCGCCGCTTTGCAACACTTCGATCGCACGCTCGGTGGTGCCGTTTGGGCTCGTGACGTTGCGGCGCAATTGGGCAGGGCTCTCAGTGGATCGCGACAACAGCTCCGTGGCTCCCATCACGGTGCCCTGCGCCAGCACCTTGGCCTCCTCGGCTGAGAACCCGAGTCGTTCGGCTGCGGCCTGAAACTCCTCGACGAAGAGGAACAGGTATGCCGGACCCGATCCCGACACCGCACCGAGCGCATCGAGGCGCTCCTCCCCCAGCACGATGACCGCTCCCACGGTCTGAAAAAGTCGGCGCACGATATCAACCGCGCCTGCGCTTGCTGAAGCGCCCCCCGCAACCCCAGTGACCCCTCGGCCAACATTCGCGGGCGTGTTGGGCATGGCGCGCACCACCGAGACGGTTGCGGGTACCAGCGCCTCCATGCTGGCGGTGGTGATGCCAGCGGCCACGCTCACCACGATGGCCTCGGGTTCGAGATCGTCTGCAACCTCGCGCAGAACCTCGTGAATGAGCCAAGGTTTCACCGCCAGAATTACGAGCTGCGCTCCGCGCACAGCCCAGCGATTGGCTTCCGCTGTCTCCTCAGCCGCATACGCGACGACGTCATCGGCATCTGCAAACGCGGCGGCGCTGGCCACCGAATTCACCGTCACCGTGATGGGGCCACTGGTGTGCTCACCCGGGCCTCGAAGGCCCGCGAGAATCGCTCCGCCCATGGATCCGACCCCCAGCATCGCGACGCGCGGGAGTGCCTGACTGTCAGATTTATTGCTCATACTCACCAAGTCTAGGATGGAGGCATTGCGACGAAGGGATCCACCATATGAGCGCGACCGGCGGCAGCAAGGCGATCATCGCGGCATTCCTCGCGAATACGGGCATCGCAATTACGAAGTTCATCGCGTGGATCTTCTCCGGCTCCTCCTCGATGCTCGCGGAAAGCGTGCACTCGGTCGCCGATGCCGCCAACCAACTCCTCCTCCTTCTCGGCGGCAAACGCGCGAAGCAGAAGGCCGACAAAGAGCACCCGTTCGGACACGGTCGCGTGCGCTATGTCTACGCCTTTGTAGTGGCGATTGTGCTCTTCGCCATGGGCGGGGTGTTCTCGGTGTACGAGGGAATCGCAAAAATTCGTGATCCGCACCCCCTCGAATTTTGGTGGCTTCCGCTGCTGGTGCTCACAATCGCCATCGTGCTCGAGAGTTTCTCGTTGCGCACCGCGATCAAGGAGAGCCGTCCGCTCAAGGGCAACTCCAGCTGGATGACCTTTATCCGGAGGTCGAAGGCGCCCGAGCTTCCCGTCGTGCTGCTCGAGGATGTCGGAGCCCTGCTCGGCCTCATCATCGCGTTCTTCGGGGTGGGCCTCACCGCACTTACCGGTAACAGTGTGTTTGACGGCGCGGCGACGATTGCGATCGGCGTGCTGCTGATTCTTATTGCCGTGGTGATCGGTTGGGAGGTCAAGAGCCTGCTCGTGGGTGAGGGTGCTCACGATGACGACCTCGCGAAGATCGAGGCCGCCTTGCTCGCGAGCAGCGACATCGACCGCATCATCCATATGAAGACGCTCTACGTTGGCCCCGACGAGTTCATGATCGGCGCAAAAGTCAGCCTCTCCCCCGACTGCACGATGAGGGAGGTCTCGGTGATCGTGAATCTCGCCGAGCGCCGCGTGCGCGAGGCGGTGCCAGCGGCCCGCATCATCTATATCGAGCCAGACGTGTGGATCGACCCCAACGCAACTCAGCCCACCACGAGTTCAGTGGTGATGCTGTCGAGCGACTAGCCGCTCGCTCCGACCGGGGTACTCCCGAATGATGTGAGTCGCGTGCACGGAGACTGATGAGCCGAGCTCGAGGCCTCGCTAGCGGCGTTTCGTGAAGAAGTCGGCAAGCAACTGAGCGCACTCGTCGGCGCGCACGCCGGCAACGACCTCGGGCACGGGGTGCGGCAGCCGTCCATCGCGCAGCAGGTCATAGACGCTGCCTACGGCTCCCGCCTTTTCGTCCCAAGCCCCGAATACCACGCGCGGCACTCGGGCGGCGAGAATGACCCCAGCGCACATGACGCACGGCTCGAGCGTCACCACGAGGGTGCACCCGTCAAGGAAACGGTCACCGAGCGCGGCCGTGGCCTGGCGGATCGCGATTACCTCAGCATGATCCGTCGGGTCTTGCCGCGCCTCGCGTGCATTACGCCCAGCACCGACCACGAGGCCGTCCGGACCGATGACGACCGCGCCGACTGGGATCTCGCCTTCCGCTGCCGCCAGCTCGGCCTGCTCGAGCGCGAGTTCCATGTGTGCGGCCTCGCCTGGGCTCACCGGAATCGAGTTCACTCGGACCTTCTTCGGTAGGGTTGTGCCATGCGTCTCGTCATCGCGGAACACCCGCTGATCACTCACAAGCTTACGGTTCTGCGCGATGCGAAGACCCCTCAACCCACCTTCCGCATGCTCACCGAAGAGTTGATGACGCTGCTCGCTTACGAGGCGACCCGAGAGGTTCGCGTCGAGCCCTGCACCATCGAGACCCCGGTCGCCACCACCACGGGTGTACAGCTCACGCATCCGCTCCCTCTGGTCGTGCCGATCCTTCGCGCCGGCCTCGGCATGCTGGAGGGCATGGTGAAACTCGTACCGACCGCCGAGGTCGGCTTTCTTGGAATGGTTCGCGACGAGGAGACCCTGCAGCCAGTCACTTACGCCGAGCGCTTGCCAGACTCGCTCTCTGGCCGACAGTGTTTCGTGCTTGACCCGATGCTCGCGACCGGGGGATCACTGGCGGCGGCCATCAAGTTCCTGTTTGACCGGGGCGCCGACGACGTCACCGCGATCTGCCTGCTCGGCACCCCCGAGGGCGTCGAGACGATCCGCGAGGCAGCTGGCGACCGACACGTCACGCTCGTGCTTGGCGCACTGGATGAGGGCCTCAACGAGCAGTCGTACATTGTGCCAGGCCTCGGCGATGCCGGCGACCGCCTCTACGGCACCGCAGACTGAGCAGCCTTCGCACACGGTTTGACACACAAGGCAATAGTTTGATTAACTGGCAGTTATGACTCGCATCACGACATCCCAGTACGCCCTTGAGGTGAACTTTGGGGAGGCTGGCATGATGTGCCGCCGTGGTGCGATGCGCTGTCGAATGTGCATCTAGCAGGGATTTCCCGCCCGCACTCTTGCCCGCATTTTGCGGAGGTTGGGTGCCCGCCGCGGCCTTGGCCGCGATCCACTGAGTACCGATTCAACTGAGTCGAACCGTGCTCACCACGCACATCAGCGGCTGACGGCCGCACCGCCGCCAATTCTCGCGGCGCACGCATGAAGGACAGCATCATGACAACCCAGACTCTCGACCAGGCCCGCCCCGACTTCGCCGCCGATCTCGCACCCGCTCCCGGGCGCCGCGTGCCCGAAGGCACCGAGGTGCGCGGATTCGCGCTCTACGTCGGGCTTTCCGACGACAAGATCGAAGACGGCGACCCGAAGCTCGGGGCCATCGTCGCTCAGATCAAGGAGCTTGTTGCCAAGCTCTCCCCCGCCGCTGAGACGTACGCCGCGGTAGCGCTGGCACCCGAGGGTGCGGGCGGTCGCGATGTCGACGTGGTGCGCCTGGCGCTCGGTGACCCTGCCGCCATCGCTCGCCAGAAGCAGACTGCTCAAGACAGTCAGGATCGCGCGGCCAGCGGAGTTACCATCGACCTCTCCCGCAAGCGTGTGTTGCTCGACAACGTGGCGGCACCACTCACTTTCCGCGAATTCGAACTCCTGCAGTACTTCGTGCTGCGCGAGGGACGCACCGTCAGCCGCGATGAGCTCATCACGTCGCTCTGGGCCGATGCCGCAGAGAGCGAGATCCCGAGCGAGCGCACCATCGATGTGCACGTGCGCCGACTTCGGGTGAAGCTGGCTCATTACCAAGACATTGTGCGCACTGTGCGGGGCATCGGTTACCGCTTCGACCGGCACGCCGACGTCGCGATTCTGCAGAGCGCGACGCCGAGCCCCGATCTCTTCTAGGCCAGGCGCCGCAAGTCCACGCCACACATTTGTACACACCCTCCGATCGCTCTACCGCGGCGCGCGGTTCTTGCGGTAGCTTGTGTACTACGTACATGTCACATTGAGGAGACTTCAATGACTACGCTGCCCCCCGAAGAAAACAACGGCCAGGCCGACGAGCAGCACGCCGCCGGCGAAGCTGCCGCGCAGCCCACACCCGCGCAGCCTGAGCCTGCCGCACCTCAGCAGCCCGCGGCACCGGTGCCGCCGCCCGCGGCCCCCCAGTACCAGGCACCTCCAGCTGGCGCTTACCAGCAGCCACAGCAGCCACAGCAGCCACAGCAGGGCTACCAGCAGCCGCAGGCGACGGCGACTGACCCTGCCAACACCATCACGCTGAACTACTGGCTATCGGTGTTCTTCACCTGGCTTCCCGCGCTCATCTTCTGGATGATTGAGAAAGACAAGGGCAACCAGCGCGCGAACGAGTTCCACGTTGCGAACCTCAACTTCTCACTGTTGCGAACCGGCGTGGTGATCGTCGGCTGGATCATCGGCATGATCCCCTACATCGGGTGGATCCTGGGCCTGCTCATCTGGGTCGCTTCGGTCGTGCTCTTCGTCTTCCACATCATGGCGGCCGCGAAGGCACCCGATGCCTACCGCAAGGGCGGTCACCCCGAGTTCGTGTTCAACGTGCCGCTTATCAAGTAAGCGGTGGATCAGGAAGACCCGGACGGCTTTCGTCGTCCGGGTCTTCCTCGTTGCCGGGCTCGAACCCGGCTGGGAATCCTCAGATTCCAGCGCGACTCTGCGTGCTACTCCACTTGATGTGCACCGCACCACTCCCGTGGCTATTCCGGCTGGTGCTCGCTCCTCACGTTACTGCCGCCTTCCGCCCTGCGGGCACGGCGAGCTTTCCACCACACCCAGAACCTGGCGAGTTGCATGCGCAGCCAGCTGGTAAAACGCCGCGCCCAGTGGAATTCTGAACCAAGGATCGTGAGCCCCACAAAGACGATCAGCCATCCGGGGCCGGGCAGCGGCACCAGAATGAGCCCGATGATGATGACCGCGGCCCCGATGATCGTGATGAGCACGCGATAGACGACGTTGAGCCAGGGCTTCTCGCGGATCCGCCCCCGCCACTTTGCCATGAAGCGGCCGATGGGTCGACCGATGCGGTTCGCCCGCTCGTAGTCATCCGCTGTCGGGTCGCTCATAATTCGATGCTACGGGCTTTCGCTGAAGACTCGCAGCGCATTCACTCCAAGTTCGGGGCCAGAGATAAAATACAAAAACCCCTGACTGCGCAGGGGCTTTTGTATGTGCAAATGGCGGAGACGGGGGGATTTGAACCCTGCCAGCGCCTGAGCTGAGCCGTCTGGCACTCTCTAGATCCGCATAATTATGCCAGTAATGGGACACCCAGAGCTTGTGACAATGCTTACCATTCCGCGAAGGTTGTTGTCACTGCGTTGTCGCGGGGCCAAGACCGGGGTGTCAACTCCACGAGGCATCAGAAGTCTGTTGGGAACATGCGAAAAACGGAGAAAGCCGGGATGCTCAAGATAGCTGGGCCTCACTTATAGGCACGTCTATATCGACCCGTGATACAACGGTCAGACGCCACCAGCCAAGAGACGATGCACCGCCAACGCGCCACCACTTTGGGCAGAAGCTCTGCAATGCGTAAGATTGAACAACAGCTACACTAACGTTGCTGCAGTTACGCTGAAGCTCTGAGGGGATATCGAAGTTGGCACACCACAGGTCCCATCTTGAAGATGCCAACGTTGAAGTGCCAGATGAACAACAGGCCCTCGGAAATCGGCTTCGCACACTCCGAAAGGGCAAACGGCGCTCGCTCAAGGATGTAGCCGATTCTGCTCAAATGTCTGAGAGCTTTCTCTCACAGGTCGAACGCGGATTGACGAGCCCGTCGATCCAGTCTCTCCGACGCATTTGTACGGCGCTCGGGGAAAGCATGGGTGCACTTTTCGTCGAGGAAGTCGACGCACGAAGCCTCGACGATCGTCTTGTGCGAGTAGCCGATCGCCGACGCATTTTTCGCCCTGACGGAAGCGCCGACTACCTCATCACTCCCCGGATTGCCCGGCACCTTGAGATCCATCACAATGTCATAGCGCCGGGCCGCAGCTCTGGCGACGAGCCCTATACGCACGAGGGCGAGGAAGAGTGCGTGTACGTTCTGGAGGGAAGCCTGCACCTTGAGTGGGACGATACCCCGTACGTTCTCTCCGCCGGTGACGCAATCCTGATTGATCCCAAGATCGGTCACTCGTTTGTCAATACCACCGATCAAAGCGCAGTGGTATTGTGGGTTATCTCGCCCGCAAGGAGCGACATCTGACCCCAATCAGGCGTCATTACTGAGAACAACCTCAATGAGCGATGGCTGGGCGTTTTCAATCGAGGCTCTGAAAACCGCGCGGAACTCCGATTCGTCTCGCTCATCCGATTGAACGCGGACTGCAGGGAGATGGAACCCTTTCGCAAGTGATACGAAGTCCGGGGTAGGGAAGTTCACTCCTGTCTCCGGAATCCCCCGCTCCCGCATACCTTCCCGAATTTCTCTGTAGCCGCCGTTAATGAACACCACGGTAACGATCGGGAGGCAAAGCTCGGCTACGGTTGCGAGTTCTTGCACGCTGAAGAGAAGCCCGCCTTCACCCGTGATCGCAAGAACGCGCTCGGCCTGGCCCGACAAGGCAGCTCCGATCGCACTGGGAACGGCGTACCCCAGCGTGCCGTATCCCGCAGGATAGAGGAACTGGTTCGGCGCCTCCGAGCGCCAGAATGTGGCGGTGCCGAAGTAACTCACTTGCGATGAGTCTCCGGTGACTATAGTCGACCAACGAGCGGACTCCTCTTGCATAACTGCGTGGAGCTCTCGGTAAGGTTCGCTGCCACCTTCCAGCTCTGCTCGAATATCGAATGCGAGTGCCGAGGCCCAGTGGGCTGTCGGCTTATGTGCACGGTCTCCCACGTAAGCTACGGCGCTGCCGCGCCAATCTGCAGGCCGCACCTCAGGTTGGACGGCACCTCTAGCTTCGAGAGCCTGTAGCAGCTCTGGAAGAATCGTCTCAGCCCGACCCAACAACTCGATCTCTGGCACAACGTTCGCGCGGAGGTTTCGGGGGTCTGCGTCAATCCGGACGGTGCCACTACTACCTAGTGATGGCTCGCCCCAAAACTCTGAGCTGCCTAAATCGCTGCCCACGACAAGTACCGCATCTGCCTTTTTGAGAAGCTCTCGTGAGGAAGAAACCCGAAGGGATACTCCAAGACTGAGAGTATGGCTCTCAGGCATCACTCCCTTTCCATTTGCGGTCGTAAAGACCGGTGCATTCAAGAACTCAGCGACAGTGCGAAGCACGGCGGGTGAGCTACAAGCGCCTCGCCCCGCAATTATGACGGGGCGCTGGGCTACGGCGAGCATCTGCGCTGCTTCTGACAAATGTGCTCTAGTAATCGCGCTCGTTTCTTGTGGGTCTTGGAGCAGATTGACTGTATCACTCGATTCACCAGGCTCAGGTGGGGCGTCTGCTCCAATGTTCAAGAGATCGAGCGGCAGCTCAAGATAAGCGGGCATCGGGCGAGCGTGACGGCACTGACGCGCCCACGATTCGATAAACGCGACTGCTTCCGCCGCGGTCAAAGCGCGACATGATGTGACCAATTGCGACATCAGTGCGCTCTGATTCGGGAGTGCGTGGAGCCAACCCACACCCTCATCGCCGGCCGTGACAGGAAGTCCTGGCGCGATAGCGAGGACTGGCACCGAAGCAGCCGCTGAAGTAGCGAGCGCAGTGATGAGATTCGTGATTCCCGGCCCGGTCGTGGTAACCACAACGGCTGGCTCGCCCGTGACACGGGCGAGCCCATCAGCTGCATAACCCAAACCCTGCTCGTGATGCGCCGGGATGATAGACATTCCCGATTCCAGCAAGGCGCGATAGAGCCCAAGATTGTGGGTTCCGGGAATACCAAAGACTTGACTCACTCCGAGCCTCGAAAGACAAGAAATCACTTCGTCGACATAGCTCTTAGCCATTTTATACTTCAGAGACTTCAGTCAGTGCGCTGAGGTCACCATGCTGAACCACTCCGCCCACGATCACCGAACGTGTTTGCACCTCAGTGAACGATTCGCTCAGTAATTGGTGAGGGTCACGATCAACAATCGTGAGGTCTGCAAGGTATCCAGGCGCAATCTGGCCCTTAACCTTTTCCTGTTTCGTCGCATATGCGGCGTCCACCGTGAACGATCGAAGCACCTGATCAACAGTCAACGTCTGGCCAGGATTTACCTCGACACCATTCTTGTTTTTCAGTTCGAGCATGCACTTCATTGTGAACCACGGATTGGTGGTGAACGGTTGTGCCCCTGCCGTATCTGAGTTTCCCGGGATTATTCCCTGCACCTCAGCTAACGTGCGGAGGGAAAACTTGTTCGCGCCAGGCGGCTGCCGAAGCTGCGGATCATCTGGCTCGGCAATTACAAATCCTGGATTTGGAACAGCGATCCCGCCAGCTGCAACCAGACGGGATAGACTTGCTGTGTCCAGGCTCTCATTAAAGAAATGCTCGATCCGCAGGCGGTGGTCGAGTTTCGGAAAATTCTGATGCACGCGCTCGATCGCGGAAAGCGCTATCTCTTGCGCGAGATCTCCGATTGCGTGCGTACATACCTGCAAGCCGGACTTTGCCGCCGCCGTCAGCTCATCTACCAGAGTCGGGTACAAGCGAGTCAGAAGGCCCCAGCGGTTTGCGGGCAAATTCAGATCCTCTGCCCGGAACGCACCGTCCCGCCCCCCGTCCATGAATATCTTGACACCCTGAATCCAGTAACGGTCATCTCCCAGAGCATCTCCAAGCGCTCTTAACGTTGTCTCGGAGAAGTCAGTCAGCGGTTGATGCCCGGGGCGGGCGGTCAAGAGTACCCCCAACCTTGGCACCTTGTGTGAACGTGCAAGCTCTTGCATGCACGACAGGCCCTCGGTGGTGCATGCTATCTCGTGAACCGTAGTCACGCCGTTCGAAAGGAAGAGGCTTCGCAACGTCTCCTCTATCGCTTCAGAGAGGAGGTGTCGAGGTGGCGAAGGAACCGCGAGCAGATCCCAGGCCTCTTCGAGCACACCATTCAGTTCGCCATTTTCATCAACCTGTAGGCGCATCCCTGCAGGCACTGTCGTTGTTCCATCAATCCCGCTGAGATCTAGTGCCCGCTGGTTGACTACGAACTTATGCATTGTCCACCGCACTACAACAGGACGATCGGGAAAGGCCCTATCGAGCTCAAGCTTCGTCGGAATTTCCTGACCAAATGTCCCTTGAGCAACCAACCACTGATCAGCGTTGAGCGACTCGGAATGGTCAAGCATTCGCTTAAGCACTTCCGCGGATCCTGGCTCGCCACGGACATCCAACCAAAAATGCCGTGACAGCGCGATGAACTCGACGTGTGTGTGTGTGTCGATGAGGCCCGGAAGAACGACGGCCCCGCCGAGATCATAACTGGGAGCATCTACGCCCAATGCAGCGCGCACCCCTGCTTCATCGCCTACTGCCACGACGCGGTCACCACGAATGGCGACCGCAGAAGCCTGCGGATGGGATTCGTTCATCGTGAAGACCTGCCCATTAATGAGGGCATACTCTCCGTGGACACCTTGGCCCGTCATGAACGATCATCCCCAATCGCGAAGTTCCCAAGCTCACGCGGCTCCACTCGTCCACCGCGCCAATAGAATTCCCACCGTTTGCTCAAGGTAGGAGACTTCGACACCGCGCTGAAGAGTCTGCTCCTGAAAGGAGCCAGTGGTCGCGGCCACTTGTAGCTCAGCACATCGTAGGCCGTGGTGAGCGCCTGCACCATGTTAATTCGCGGCCGGGTCGACGTTTCCCAGTCACTGAGTGCATCCCGAACATTCTCCTCGCCAGCGAGGCACTCGGCAAGTTCCCATGCAGCACAGATAGCTACCCCAGCTCCCTGACCGAAGTTCGGCGGCTGCGCATGAGCTGCATCCCCAATAATTGCGACATGCCCGCTAACCCAGCTGTCGCAATGAACCACCTCATGGCGGTGATGCACAGAATTTTCAGGCGTTACTGCGTCAAAATACAGAGCGAGGTGGGGGAAGTGTCTCGTCCAGTAGGCCTTGTCAAGCGGGACCCTCGTTGCTCGTCGGTCCTTTTCTGGGCCAATAATGAACATGTACGTATAGTCTTCAGAGCACGGCGCAATACCAACACGCATCTGTCCTGACCAGTGCTCCGTACTAAATGCTGGCTCGTTCTTCAAACGCGGCACGAGCACACGGGTGGCCCCATCACCGAGTCCCACCTTCAACCGCGCCAATTGCAGCGAGTCACGAACCCGCGAGTGAAGACCATCCGCTCCGATTACGAGGTCCGCCTCCACACGTTCGCCATCTGCGAGAAGAAGAACTCCGCTCCTCTCCGCACCGACCACTCGACGACCTGTATGAATCCGAGCGCCGAGTTCAAGGGCCCGATCGCGCAATGCATTGTGCAAGTCAGACCGAAGCGCTACAACGAGACGCTCCCGCGATACGTCGCGACTTGTAACTACTCTCTGGTCTTCATCGACAATGCGGGCATTGTCGATGCGAACTCCCGCGCTCTCAATCCTTTCGCTCAGTTCTAGCTGATCAAGTACATCGAAAATGTTCTCTTTAATGTAGATCCCTGCCCCAATCTCACGGAGCGAGTCTGATTGCTCATATACATCTACGCTGAACCCGAACTTTGCTAGCGAAGCGGCCGCAGCTAGGCCTGCGATGCCGCCCCCGGCGATGGCGATATGCTTGGTCATCATTTTTCCTCTCATTGCAGATTTGAGTCGCGCAGTTGGCTCTGAGTTTGACGGTCAGACAATGCCAACGAAGGCGATGCTTTCTAATTCGGAAGTACAGATACGCGGTCGAGCGGAATCGACACTCGCACGAGATCACCGATTGTCACCCGGACACCGCTTCCGATGGGCCGTCGTGCGATCATTGCGCCGACCCCTTCGACGAGAAGTTCAACCTGCTCGTTTTCACCAAGAAGATTCACTTCTTCTACGACGCCTGCGAACTGGAGGGCATTCTCACCGAGATCCCCCAACTCCGAATCTGACCTGATCAACACCGCGCTCGGGCGGGCCGCAACGGTGACTTCTCCAGCCAGAGGAGAGGACGTACGAACCTCTTGCCCCGCGACCGAGAGTGCGCCGTTCGCAATGCTCGCACCGATAAGATTCGAGTCTGAAAAGAACTTCGCCACGAACCCATTTGGGGGTGTCTGAAAGAGCGACATTGGGGTGTCAAGCCCGGCGAAGCGCCCTTGATTCATAATGGCAACTCGATCGGAGAGCACAAGCGCCTCTTCCTGATCATGGGTCACATAGATGACTGTCGTCCCGATCTGTCGATGCACCCGCTTGATTTCGGATTCCATCTGGAGTCGCAGGCTTCGATCAAGAGCGCCTAAAGGCTCATCCATGAGAAGAATCTCGGGTTCGTAAGCAAGAGCGCGTGCAAGGGCCACTCGCTGTTGTTGCCCACCGGAAAGCTGTGATGGCCGACGATTGCCAAATTGACCAAGCCCGACGATGTCCAGCATTTCGTTCACCCGGCGGGTTCGTTCGGGGTCTCTGACCTTTCGAACCTTTAGACCATATGCCACATTCTCTGCAACCGTCAGATGCGGGAACAGTGCATAGTTTTGAAAGACCATGCCAAGCTGGCGTTCTGCAGGAGTCAAGCGGGTGAGATCTATATCCCCGATGCGGAGAACTCCACTTGTGGCGTTCTCAAACCCCGCAATAATTCTCAAGAGGGTCGTTTTTCCAGACCCAGAGGGTCCAAGCAGCGTGAGGAACTCCCCTTGGGACACGTCTAGATCAATCGACTTCAAAACCTCAGTGTCCCCGAAGTTCTTCACGAGCTGCCGAACATGCAGCTTAATTTCTCGAGTATCCGCGTCAGAAGTCACTTGTTTCCCTTTCGAAGCGTGGTGGCAAACAGCATTACTGCCGTTGTCACAAACATGAGCAAAGTGGCGATCGCAGTGATCGCTGGATCCACGGAATATTGAACAGAATCGAATATGTACTTTGGGAGTGTGACGAGTCCTACACCTCCTAGGAAGGTGATTAGCACCGCCTCATCAAAACTTGAGATGAAGCCAAATAGAAATGCTGCAAGCACGGAAGGCATCAACAGCCGGAACGTAATCGTCCTCCATGCTTGAATTCGTGAGGCCCCCATCGTCATCGCCGCGAGTTCGAGATCCGGCTTGATCTGCTCCAGAGACGTCGAGAGTACGATTACGACAAGGGGGAGGGCATGCACCGTGTGTGCAAGGATCACCCCGAATTTGTCCCCCAGAATGCCCAGCTGCGCGAACACCGCATAGAGGCCGACCGCATAGGCGGCAATTGGAATGACCAGGGGGGCGATGGCCACACCTTCCAGCATTCCTCGGCCCGCGATCTCGCTTCGCTTGATGGCAAATACCAGCGGCAAGGCAATCAAGAGGGACGCTACGGCTGCCCAAAGTGCGATCTCAACCGATAGCAGGGCTGGCCCGCCCCAGTTTCCTGAGGTGAACACCGCTGTGTAGCGTTCGACACCCCATTCTTTCGGGGGGAAGGAGACTCGAGCGTCGTTTGCGAATGACATGACGACAATTGCGATCGCTGGAGCGAGCAAGAAAATTACGCCGACTAAGGCGACTGCGCGGCCTGCCCAGCGTGTCAGTGCATCCAAGACCCTTGCAACTGTGTGGGCTCGCTGTGGTGCTTGTGGGCGTTTGTCTATCCCGCGGGATGTCATCCTGCTAAGCCTCCCTTCAGAGCTTTTGCTCCTACTGTTCGCAGAGTGACAAGGAGCACCGTCAGAGCTGCGACGAGGAGCACCACTGAAGAGGCAGCCGCACGAGGGTAGTTAAAGAACGCGAAAATGTCATCTCCGATAACCGAAGCCATAAACGGCACCTGTGCCCCACCCAAGAGGACCGGAGTGATATAAAACCCAATGCTGATCGCGAAGACGATTGCGGCAGCAGCGACGAGGCCTGGAGTGACGTTTGGTAGCCAAATCTTCGTCATCGCTCCTGAACGGGAAGAGCCAAGTATTCGTGCAGAGTTCAAGAGCTCTCGATTGAATCCAGAAATCGTTGGATACATTGCGAGCACTGCATACGGAAGCATGGTGTAGGTCATACCGAGTATCACCGCAAATGGAGTATAGAGAAGAGGGAGAGGCTCGCTAATCGCCCCAATTGAGATGAGCGCCGCGTTGATCACCCCGTTCTTCGCGAGCAGCACCGCCCAAGCGTAAGTCTTTACGATCACTCCCATCCAGAACGGAAGAAGAATCGATGCCCAGAGAAGTGCCTTCACCCAAGAAGGCTGAGGTGTGGCGAGAATCCATGCGAGCACCGCGCCAATGACGAGACAGAGTGCTGTGACGATGAGCGACATCAGCAGGGTGTTGGTCATGGAGTTTCGAATTGCTCCAGATTGAAACACTGCGGCAAAATTCGAGAAACCTCCATCCCCCATGGTGAACGCGTCGATGGCGAGTTTGATCAGGGGGTAAATAACGAAGAGGAGAGCGAGGATGATGAGAGGCGCCACCATGAGCAGTGCCGGAATGGCCGGTAGTTTTGCCGACCATTGCTTTCTTCTCGTTCGGTGCGACAGTGTCGCCGAAGTTGTGCCTGTCATCTTCGCTCTCCTCTTCGTCTAGTTCTCAGTTCCGCGAAAAGTGGTTATCCTCTCAGGAACTCCTGCCAGCGGTCGTTTACGTCCTTATAGTTCTCGACATACCAGTTGTAATTCATCAAAGCGAGCTTTTCGCGGTTCGTGGGGAAGTCCGCGAGGGTCTCTGCGACTGATTCCTCGATGTAATCGAAGGACTCTGGGTTTGGTACCGAGTAGCCCATTGCCTGCGCCCAGTTCGCTGCTGCCTCGGGGTGCGAAGCAATCCATTCGACAAACTCCCATGCGGCTTCAGAATTCTCAGATCCCTCGACAACGTTCCAGAACCCCGGGTTGTATAGCCCCTGGTCCCAATGGATTTCAAGGTTCTCCAGTTCATCTGAAACTGCATAGGCCCGGCCGCTGTAGCTAATCCCCATGTCGACCTCTCCCGTAGAGAAGACCTGCATATTCTGATCACCCGAGGACCACCAGGTTCCGCCGGCCGCTTGATACTGCTCTAGCTTCTCGAAAGCGCGCTCAAGATCAATTTCGTGTGTGGCAAGATCTTCGGGTGCGACACCGGAAGCGATCTCCGCCATGCTGAGGTTTACAAGTGGGGACGTGGAGATGCTGGTGCGCGCACCAGGGAAGGCTTCCGTATCAAAGAGTTCTGTCGTGTTCTCAGGGCACACCTGAGCGGCATCCGCATTGCACGCGGTGATATACCCCAGAATGGACCAGGTGATCCCGAAATCGGTGACCGCGTCTTTCGGAAGGACGTCAAGCAGTCGCTCCTTCACATCTGCGGGCATCTCTTGAATTAGTCCCTGGTCATACGCAATGTAGGCATCGGGCCCTGAAGTCGAGTCGAGCAGATCCCATTCGATATTATTTGCCTGATTCTGGGCTTCTAGACTGGCGACATACTTTCCCGGGGCATCTACAATTTGCACGTCATATCCAGTTTCCTCCACGAACGGGTCGACGAGGAATTCCTGTGTTGACGAGGTGAACGGGTCGCCCCAGCTCGCAATCACAAGCGAAACGTCTTCGCCTGCCCCTGCCTCGGCGCCTTCGGCATCACTCGTCGCCCCTGAACAGGACATTAGCCCGAGCGAGATCGCCAGTGCCGCTCCCACGGTGGCACCCAGCCGCACACGGTACCCAATCTTCGTTGATTTCATGCGGATTTCCGCCTTTCTTCTTGTTGGTGATGGACAAGCTTCGATCACCCTGATGCTTCTGTATCAGGGTGATCACATTTGCCCGCCTTCGGCAGATGCGGGCGGACTAACAATCCACAAGAGTCGTGCAACTTCGCCGCCGGCGTTGGCGACACGGTGAGGAACGTTCGAATGAAAAGAGACTGAGTCGCCGGCTTCAAGTAATTCCCGGCTTTCGCCAAGCTCGACCCCGACCACTCCAGCGGAGACGACCAGCATCTCTTCATGATTGCCATGCGTATAGACGTCAGGCCCAGTTGAGCCACCAACTTCGAAGGTCACTTCAAATATCTCGAAGCGCGCCAGGCCCCGCGGGCTCACGATTGTCTTTCTTGACCTTTCTCCAAAGGGAAGATCAGGCCTGTGTGCCCCTCGCACAATCGTTGAAAACCGACTGCTGCTCATGGCGAAGAGATCGTTCATGTTCATACCAAGCGCGTCTGTGATGAGCCGCAAAGAGCCGATACTAGCTTGGGTCCGGCCCCGTTCAAACTGGCTCAGAAAGCTCTGTGAGAGCCCCGTCGAATCGGAGAGCCAAGCAAGCGTCTTGCCTGCGCCACCACGTATGCGCCGCACAACTAGACCAACATCTTCGTTGCCCATTCTCAACCCTTTGCTTCGCTGCAGGACCTCGGTACCTCTGTCGAAAATAAAGATACACCAATAGTGAAGATCTTTTCTATTACAGTTCAGTTACAAATCAAACTAGTAAGTAATAATCAAGAAATTTGGCCGCAGGTTGCCACAACTTGGCCCCTTCCCTGAACACTAGCGAATATCTTGACGATAGAGTTGAAATTTTCTTCAGTCGAGTTTCAGCAATGAACACGTTTTTCAGTCTGGTTGGATGCTTCATTCTGCCCAAATCCTCGCCCGCCTTGCCCAAGACCCCAGGCCTCCCAACCCAAGGTTGAGTGCCCCGCCAGGTCAAATGCCTAATCGAACGAATGAGGCGTGCGCCACTGCATATAGAGCCCGAGAAGCGCGGCCGCCGTTCCGAGCGTCGCGTAGGCCATGACCGGCGTTGAGAGCGGAAACCAATGCGTGAGCTGCCCTAGCAGCATCACAGGAACTCCATAAGCGACGTATGCGATCAGGTACACGGCAGAGAAAAGCGACCCCCGTTCGCGGTCGGAAGTGGTCCCTTCCAGAGAGCCAAGTACACCAGAGAAGCTCAATCCGAATCCCACCCCCGCGACCGTCATTGCAACGAGGAGGAGAAGCAAGGAGCTCGAGAGGATTCCTGCGGTGAGAGTGGCGTATCCCGCAATCACCGCTATGCCACCCCATAGAGTGACGCTTCGCGCCCTCCGCGTGCCGAGAGTGAGGCTAATGATGGCGACCGTCGCGGATTGAAGAAGCGCGGCCCATCCGTGAATCACCGGCGAGTCGGTGGAGAGGATCTCTTGCATAACCGAGGGTGCGAGTCCCAACCCAAAGCCCGTGAGCATCCAACTCGCGATAATTACTGGTACGGCTCTAAAAAACGCGCCTTTGGCGTCGCGCGCGACGGCGACGTGCGGTCGCATACGAAATCGGGATCGCTCAGACAGAGCAAGCGTCTCGGGGCTAGCCGCGATAACCATGCCTGCACCTGTGAGCGTGAGGGCCATGACCCCAAATATCAGGAGTTCTGGATACTGAATTGAAACCACAGCCACTCCCGTGCCGAGAGCTCCAACCCCGAGCCCCACTGCCGGAGCGGCAGCAATTGCCAGTGTCGCAATGCGCACCTGGGCAGGCCGAAGCGACTCGACCATCACCGCCGACAATGCGCTTGTGGCTATTCCTGTGGAGAGACCCTGCAGTATTCGAGAGGCAATCAGCAGTTCGACATTCACCACAACAATGAACCCGATTAGCGCCACGAGCTGCAGACTGATGGCCGCAAGGAGTACCTTCTTTCTCCCGAGTTGGTCGGCCGCGCGACCGAAAAATAATAGACCCGCAATGGTCGCAACGGAATAGATGCCGAAGACAAAGGTCAAGCCGCCAGTGCCAAATCCGAGCTGTGCTTGCCAGACAGGGAGAATCGCAGTCGGTGCACCCGCAATGACGAACATCGCAAACATCGTCGTTGCAGCGGCGATAAAGAGTCGGGGCCGTGAGCTCTGCATATCCAGATGCTATCTGCAGTGTAGCTTCAGAGCCTAGTCTGCTTATTAACCGTGCGCTTCTGTCGCCGAATGGTGGCGACGCGCGGAAGGATGGCCGACTCGTCACGGTCCAAGCCGCACGGAGGCCATTATGCCCGAGCACGCCTTCATCAGCATCCCCCTCACTCGCACCCGCGAAGGGCTCGCCTCCGATCGCGACTACGGGCAGGTGATCCGTGACCGCGCCAGCGATGACCGGGAGTTCGTGTTGGCGATCGCGCTCCACAACCTTGCCGACCAAAGCCTTAGCCTCATCTTCACCCGGAAAGGTTCCTCACCATGACGGACCCACTCAGATCGAGTCTTGTGACCTGCCCTACAGAATGGTTGCCCAACGCTGCCACCCCGTCGTTGAGTATTTAGCCAGCGCTAGCCTCCATTCGCAGGCTCCCACTTCCACAGCTAGTGCACGAACCCAGGAGGAGTTCCACTTCGATTCGGACTTTGATGGGCGCCGCACACTCATCGCCACCCATTCACCTTCGCGAAGAAATGACCCGAGCAACTGCGCCACCGTTGACACGTCAGCCCCGGCCATGTTGGAGGCACCGAACGTTGACCGGCGCGTCCAGGTGAGGCGCGAGATCTCTTCAAGGTCACCAAGATCGGGTGTCACATCGAGCTCGGTGAGGTGCCCGTGCATGGCCTGCGCGATCTGGAACGCTACCCCTTCCTGAGCTGCGGAGTCGTCGGTGACCAGCAGATGTTGCAGCCCGGTTTCGTCCCGGAGGGTCAGGAACGTTGCGCCGTCTGGGACCCTTGAGAGTGCCGCTGATGCGAGCTGCGCGAACTGCACCGGGTCTGTGACAGGCCCGCCCGATCGCGTGAATCTGAACACCCTTGCTTGATGCTGGCTCGCCACCTGACCCCGCCTTCCCCTGCTGTATTGACCCTCGCTTCAGACACATGCGAACCTGGGCGAAAACAGCGGTCAGGAAATTGGCGATATATCCCAAAAATGCACCCTCGCCAGCGCCCTTCGCCCACCCCTCCCTCAGGGCTTGTCTTTCTTCCTCCGTGTGAACCCTTAATCGGCTTCCCACGTCGGCTTCTTTCCTGCGCTTCTCTGAGTGACCGCTGCCCCGTTTCGCCTTCTTATGGTCGGCGTCCCGTGGCAGGCTGGGGTGGCTCCTCATGCCGGAGTGGCTTGCGCCTGCGGCGCGGCCCCGAGGTGGTTGAGTTTGTGTGTTCAGTGCTGGTTCCCAGGGAACGGTTCGCGGACTGACCGTGCACGATCCGTTCACATGAAGGTCACGCCGCCCACATCGATACCGGGGCGGAGCCCACCGGCAGGTGATGGTGGCATGGTGCAGCAAGTCGTGGTGTTCGGGGCCGGGCGCGCAGCGCCGATGAGCCTGCATGAAGTGGGTCAGTGAACGTGACGAAAACACTGCGATGCGGCCCGTGAACATGACGCACACCCCGCGCGTGAACCCACACCAACCTGTGGGCGCAGGAGGTGGTGAACATGGGGCAGGTGAAGGTGAGAGGGTGTCCGCGGCCCGGCCACCCGGGGAGCAGTGGACGGGACGTCCGCGGTCCGCGCCGGGCGCAGCCCGCGGACACGTCGCGCACAAAACGAAAGCGCGGCGGGGACGAGACGACAGTGAACATGAAGGGGACAAGAAGGGGAACTAAGTGTGGACGCAACGTGCGAAGCGAAGGGCGAAGCCCTGAGCGAGCCTCTATGTATAGCGCTTGGCTGGCTACCGCCCGGGTCGTCGCCTACCGGCGCCGGGATGCTGGTCGCGGCCGCGCACAGACGGCGACGTGGGTACCGGGAAAACTCATCTCGCGATCGCGCTCGGGTACCGGGCCTGCCAGGAAGGGGTCCGGGTGAAATTCACGACCGCGGCAGCGCTCGTCGCGCAGCTGAGACAAGCCGCCGTCGCAGGCGTGTTAGAGAAGCAGCTCGCGCAGATCGGCCGGCACGAGCTGATCATCATTGACGAGCTTGGGTATCTCCCAATCGATAACCAGGGGGCCAGGTTGTTGTTCCAAGTGATCGCTGACGCGTATGAGAAACGCAGCATCGTGTACACGTCGAATCTTGAGTTCTCGAGGTGGGGGCAGGTCTTCGGGGATGACCAGATGGCTGCCGCGATCATCGACCGGACCGTTCACCACGGCAGGATGGTCCGTTTCAAAGGTGGCTCGTACAGAGTCGCGAACGCGACGATGAAATAGCCCAAAACACTACACACAATTCAATACAGGGCAGACGTGCTGGCGGGGCTGCGCATATGGCTCAAATTGAGCCGCGCGGGTGGCTCAGTTTTCCTGCACATCCTGCTCAAGATGATTTGACAAAACACACTACTGCGGGCTTCGCTGGGGGGAGTCAATCGGGCTCCGGGTGAGTGACATCAACTTTGATAAGAAGCGAATCAATGTATTTCGGAACGTCGTTGAAGTGAACGGCACCTTCCACGAGGGCACCACAAAAACGCACGAGGCCCGCATCGTGCCGGTCCCAGATGCGGTGCTTGCCGAGCTCGCACGTGCAGTCGAGGGAAAACCGCCCACTGCTATCGTCTTCGACAATGGTTTCGGCGGGCACATGAAACGTGTGCGTGCGAGCAAAGATTCCAAATCGTGGTGGAAAACCGCTCTGGATGAAGCAGGTGTTCCACGGATGGTGTTGCATGATTTGCGGCACACTGCAGCATCGCTCGCAGTGAGTAGCGGTGCCAACGTGAAGGCAATTCAGCGAATGTTAGGCCATTCCTCAGCGGCGATGAGTCTTGATGTCTACGCGGACCTGTTTGATGACGATCTAGACGCACTTACGTCGCGCATGAATCAGGCTATAGCTTCCAAAAATGTTGTCACCGTGTTGTCGCAGGCCACATCTGGAAACTAAGAAACCCCCCGAGATCCGCATGATTTCAACGATTTCGGGGGGTTTTCTCTGGCGGAGACGGGGGGATTTGAACCCCCGGTTCCCTTTAACAAGAACCCTTCATTAGCAGTGAAGTCCGTTCGGCCGCTCCGGCACGTCTCCGAGAACTATCCTATGCCACCCCAAGGCCTCACCGGAAATTGACTCCTTGCAGACCGAGATGGACCACAGCGCGGGGCAAGATACGGCGAGAGCCCGAGACCGGCTAATACTGCGTGCGTCCCTGTGAACAGGTCTGCGTCGCCGCGCTCTGGCCGGTGATGTTCTGCGGCAAGACGACCGGCCCGGTTTCCACTGCGGTGCCATCTGTCGGCGCTGTCGTGCCATCAGTCGGTGCCGCAGGGTCAGTGACCTCTCCCGGTGTCTCGACGCCATCGACAGGTGCTGCCTCCACCGGATCGACTGTGGCGACGCCCTCGCCCATGCTGCCAACCTCGAAGGGCTGCCCGGCAAGGAGAATCTCGATGAGCGTATCGGCCGAAGGGTAGTCGGGTGTCAGTCGCCCCGCCTGATATGGGTGGCCGAAGCTCGGGTACTGCACGAAGTTGATCCGCTCAAGATCTATGTCGGCCACGGTACCCGCGAGGGCCTGCATGAACTGCACAGTCGCCATGTTGCTCGAGAGGGTCATATTCTCGACCCCGGCCTTGGCGAGGCCGTACACCTTGACCGGGTTCGTGAGGGTGTCGGCGCTACGCATTTCGCGCACGAGCGACGACATAAAGATCTGCTGGTTGCTGATGCGGCTCACGTCGCTACCGTTTCCGACGCCGTGTCGGGTGCGGAGGTAGGCGAGCGCGTCATACCCCTGCAGCGTCACGTCACCGGCAGGGAGATACAGCCCCGTGTAATCATCGCTAATCGGTTCGATGAGGCACACCTCGACGCCGCCAATTGCGTTAGACACGGCGATCACGCCGTCGAAGGTGACGAGACCGGCGTAGGGAACCGGCATGCCGGTGAGCTTCTCAATAGTGAGTGCGACACACGGCAAGCCGCCATAAGACAATGCCGAGTTCAACTGCTGCTCGCTCATCGCCGCGTAGTAGTTCGGCTCGCCGTTGGGCCCTGGGCAACTCGGGATCGGCACCATGAGGTCTCGCGGAAAGCTGACCACGGTGGCGTTCTGGTGATCGGCGGAAACGTGCAGCAGGAGGTTCACATCGTTGAGCTCGCCCTCCTCGCCGTCGTCAAGTGACTGCCCCGCGCGTGAGTCCGAACCGACAAGGAGTACCGTCAACGCCCCGTCAAGAGACTGCACGCCAGCTCCCACCGCTTCTGGGTCTTCGGCAGGGGCAACGAGGTCGACGGTCCGCACGTCTTGCACGAGCCCCCAGACAGCGTACGCGGCGACCGAGACGCCACTGAGCGCCACCACGATGAGCGCAGTCAGCAGCACCTTGGCGGCATTCGCCCAGGAGTTCGACCGGCGCAGCACACCGTGCCGCACACTCGTGGGCGATCCCTCCGCCCGGCGCTTCGTCTGCCCCATGTCGTGCCCTTCGCTCCCATGATTCCGCGCGAGTGGATCCGCGCAAGTTTCGACTGTAGCGCGTTCCTCTGTGCGACTGCTGGATCAGCAGCAGGCAGAAAGGGCCCCGCGCAAGCGAGGCCCTTTCAGATGGCGGAGGGTAGGAGATTCGAACTCCTGAGGCGTTTCCGCCCACTTGTTTTCAAGACAAGCTCCTTCGGCCGCTCGGACAACCCTCCGAGGAAGAGCTTACTGGAATCAGCGGGTGAGTACGTCAGCGAAGCGATCGCGGAGCGCCGAGAGCAACCCCTGCTCGTCGATCGTGCCCGTGACACGGGTCGCCGCCGCCTGCACCTCGGGCGCCGACTGGCCCATCGCTACGGAGTCTCCGGAGCGCCCGGCCCAACGCAACATGTCGAGATCGTTGTGCCCGTCACCCGCGGCGAAAATGCGCGCGTCATCGATTTCCAGCCTTCCAGCGATGGTCTCCAACGCGCTGGCCTTCGTCACTCCGTGCGGAGCGATGTCGAGCCACGCGGTACGACCGACGGCGTAGGTGACGCTGGTCAGACCCATCGTTTCGACGACCTTCAAGAACTCCTCGAGTCGGTAATCGGGTGACACCACCACGACACGCGATGCCTGCACTCCGAGCAACTCGTCAAACGGCACCCGACGCTGCGCCGACGGCAAAGTACCGCTCGGAATCTCGTCGGTGTACAGGAACCCGCCGTCGGCGAGTTCCACCGCATAGTGCGCCTTCACGAGATGCGTGCGGATCCGCAGCAGCGCCTCGGTCGGGTCAAAGGCCTCCACGTACTCGCGACGGTAGGCCCGAGTCGCGAGCGGATCACGCTTCAGCGTCACCGCCCCGTTCGCGGCCACCACCCAGTCTGGGCGTATGCGCAGGTGCTCGACCACGGGGAGCGTCGAATCGGTCGACCGCCCGGTCGCGATCACCACCTCGTGACCCACCCGATGCAGGGTGCGGATCGCGTCAGCGAGTTCCTGGTCAATATGCCCGCCCTGGTCATCACTCCCGTGCGCAAGCGCTCCGTGATTCATGATCGTGCCGTCGATGTCGAGCGCGATAAGGTGACGTTCGTCGGGTCGCACGGTCGTCACCGAACTTGGGCTAGTCATTGAACCGGTCATGCCCTACGCCTTCTGCGCGGGGGCCACGGGTGCCAGCACGGCCAGCCCACCGAGGTAGGGCCGGAGCGCCTCGGGTACGAGAACACTGCCGTCAGACTGCTGGTGGGTCTCGAGCAGGGCGACGATCCACCGGGTCGTTGCGAGCGTGCCGTTCAGCGTCGCAACAGGCTCGGTCTTGCCGTTCTCTCCGCGGTGCCTGGTGGCGAGCCTGCGCGACTGGTAGGTCGTGCAGTTGCTCGTGGAAGTCAGCTCACGGTACGCGCCCTGGGTGGGCACCCACGCCTCGATGTCGAACTTGCGTGCGGCGCTCGAACCGAGGTCGCCCGCTGCCACGTCGATGACCCGGTAGTGCAACCCCAGCGCCTGCAGCATCTCTTCCTGCCAGCCCACGAGACGCTCGTGCTCGGCCTCGGCATCCTTCGGGTCGGCATAGACGAACATCTCAAGCTTGTTGAACTGGTGCACACGCAGAATGCCGCGCGTGTCTTTTCCATGCGAACCCGCCTCGCGGCGGTAGCAGGTGGACCACCCGGCGTAGCGCAGGGCCCCCGCAGTGAGGTCGATAATCTCGTCTGAGTGGTACCCGGCAAGGGCGACCTCGCTCGTGCCGGTGAGAAACAGGTCGTCTTCCGGGAGGTGGTAGACCTCGGCCGCGTGCTCACCCAGAAAGCCGGTTCCGCGCATGATCTCGGGCTTCACGAGCGTCGGGGTGATGAGCGGGATGAACCCGTGCGCGAGGGCCCGGTCGAGCGCGAGGCTCATCAGGGCAAGCTCTAGCCTGGCACCAACTCCACGGAGGAAGTAGAACCGCGAGCCGGAAACCTTCGCCCCCCGCTCCATGTCGATCGCACCGAGCAGTTCGCCGAGTTCGAGGTGGTCTCGCGGCTCGAAATCGAACGTCGGGAGCGCGCCGACCTCGCGCAGCGTGACAAAGTTCTCTTCGCCGCCCGCGGGCACCCCGTCGATGATCAGATTCTGGATGCTCCCGGCGACCCGGTCGAACTCCGCTTCCGCTTCCTTCGCACGAGCATCCGCGGCCTTCACCGCAGCGGCCAACTGCTGGGCCTCGGAAATCAAGGCGGGCTTGTCTTCCTTGGCTGCGACCTTCACGCGTTTGCCAAATTCGTTCTGTTCAGCGCGGAGCCGCTCGAACTCGGTGAGGGCGGATCGACGCGCTGCGTCTGCGGCGAGCGCCTGATCCACCACCGCCACATCGTTACCTCGGGCGCGCTGGGAGCGCTTGACGGCCTCAGGATCTGCGCGGAGCAAGACGGGATCGATCACGCCTTCAGTCTAGTCAGGGCAATCGAGAGGGCGCTGGGCGGTAACGTTGGAGGATGCTGAACTCCCGTGTTGGCACCCAGCCCGCCGCGGCAGTCGTGTACCACCCACTCAAGACCGATCTGGCGCGTTTGCGGTCGGCGGTAGGCAGGGTTGAGTCGGCAAACGGGTGGTCACCGACACGCTGGTACCCGACTGCTGCAGCCGACTCGGGCACCGGGGCAGCCAGGCAAGCAGTCTCAGACGGCGCGAACATGGTGCTCGCCGCCGGGGGCGACGGCACCGTGCGTGGGGTCGCCGAGGTGCTGCGTGGATCCGGTATTCCGCTCGCGGTGGTGCCTCTGGGCACCGGCAATCTCTTGGCGCGAAACATCGGGATGCCGCTGGGAGACATCGACGTGGCGGTGCGCGCCGCATTTCAGGGGGCGAATCGCCCGATCGACCTGGGAGTGATTACCATCACTCGCGCAGACGAATCTGAGGACGAGCACGTCTTCCTCGTGCTTGCCGGAATGGGGCTTGACGCACGCACCATTTCGACAACCAGCTCGAGCCTGAAGAAACGGCTCGGGTGGTTGGCCTACGTGGATGCGGGCGTGAGAACGATGCTGAAAGATGCGCCTCTAGAGATTCAGTATTCCTTCGACGGGTCGCCTGCGATGTCGCTCTCGGTCTACACGGTCATGATTGGCAACTGCGGCCTCATGCCGGGAGGCGTGCTGCTCATACCCGACGCGAAGTTCGACGACGGGTATCTCGATGTCGTCGCCCTCAACCCGCTCGGTGCGTTCTCGTGGCTGCGAATTTGGCGCAAGATCGGATGGGAGAACGGGGTGCTTCGCAAGTCGAAAGCCGGTCGTCAGATCATTGACCTAGTGAACGACACGCGTTCAATCACCTATCTGCGGTCGAAGCGATTCGCACTGTCAGTCCACCATCCCGAGCCGATCCAGCTCGATGGCGACGATTTCGGGTTGGCCCTCGGGGCGAGCGGACGGGTTGACCCCGGTTCACTGCTCTTGCGGATGCTGCCCGAGTGGAAGTCAGTCGGCTGATCCACCGTTCTCAGCACCAGCTTCGGAGACACCCTCTGCGGTCACGCGACCTTCGGTGACACCGTGCAGCCACTCCCGGGCATCACGGAACGCCTCGTCGTCATACACCGCGTGGGTGGTCGCGGCGATGCGGTCGGCACGTGGGTACGAACCGAGGAACACGACGCGGGGACTGTAGCGTTTGACGCCGAGGAGCGCATCAGCAACCCGTTCGTCGCGCACGTGGCCCTCCGCGTCGATCACGAAACGGTAGCGTCCCATCCGGTCGCCGATGGGTCGCGAAGCGAGCAGCGTGAGGTTCACACCCCGGGTGGCGAACTGCTCGAGCAACTCGAGCAGGGCACCCGCCCGATCCTCCGGTAACTCAACGATCAGGCTCGTCTTGTCGGCACCGGTGGGCTCGCCCACAGGTGCCGTGCGACCGACCAGCACGAAGCGCGTCACGGCGTCGGGGTTCTCCGCGATGCCCTCTGCCAGTACCTCAACGTCGTAGTGCTCTTCGATACCTGGTGGGGCGATCGCGGCATGTGCACCGGCCGCCGACTCGAACAGGTCGGCCGCGGCCTGCACATTCGAGGTGGCCGGAAGGTGACGGTGCCTCGGCAGCTGATCGTCAAGCCACGCGCGGCACTGCCCGTACGCCACCGGATGCCCAGCAACCACGGTGATGTCTTCGAGCCGGGTGCCGGGACGCGCGACGAGGACGAACCGCACCGGAACCAGGTACTCGCCGAAAATCTGCAAACCCGGAATCGTCGCAAGCGCGTCCTGCGCGACCGTGACCCCACCGTCGATCGAGTTCTCAATCGCGATCATCGCCGCATCGCTGAAGCCGGTGATCACATCACTGAGGGCCTCGCCCACGTTCGAGACCGGGTTCCACTCCTGCCCCACGGCCTCGGGCACCTGCTTCAGTGCGGCCTCGGTGAACGTGCCGGCCGGGCCCAGATAGCTGTAGCGGCGACGCGGTGTGGGGGTCTCGGGCATGCCTCTTAGCGTAGCGCCCGGTCGACGAGCTGACGGGCGGCATCCTGCACGAGGGCGAGGTGATCCACCCCTCTGAATGACTCGGCGTAAATCTTCATCACGTCTTCGGTGCCACTCGGGCGCGCGGCGAACCAGGCATGCTCGGTCTGCACCTTCAGCCCGCCGATACCCGCGCCGTTGCCCGGCGCCTCCGTGAGGATCGCGATGATCGGGTCGCCGGCAAGTTCGGTGTCAGTGACCGCCGAGGGGGTCAGCGCCGAGAGCCTCGCCTTCTGCTCTGGAGTTGCGGGAGCATCGGTGCGGGCGTATGCGGGGGCCCCGAAGCGCTCGGTCAGCGCCGCGTAACGCTCGCTCGGCGACTGACCAGTCACCGCCTGGATCTCGGCGGCGAGGAGCGCCATGATGATGCCGTCTTTGTCAGTGCTCCACGCGGTGCCGTCGAAGCGCTGGAAGGACGCTCCGGCGCTTTCTTCTCCGCCAAACACGACCGTCCCGTCCGCGAGGCCCGGCACGAACCACTTGAACCCAACCGGCACCTCGAGCAGGGTTCGGCCGTGGGCGGCGACGACCCGATCGATAATCGCAGAGGAAACGAGGGTCTTCCCGATGCCCGCGGTCGTCGGCCATTCGGGCCGGTGCGTGAGCAGGTAGTCGATAGCGACCGCGAGGAAGTGGTTGGGGTTCATGAGGCCCGCGTCTCGGGTCACGATGCCGTGACGGTCGGCATCGGCGTCGTTACCGGTGACGATGTCGAACTCGTCGCGGTAGTCGGCAACCGTCGCCATCACCTGCGTCGACGACGGATCCATGCGGATCTTGCCGTCCCAGTCGAGGTGCATGAACGCCCAGCGCGGGTCGACCCCCGGGCCGAGCACAGTGAGGTCAATGTCGTAGCGGTCGCGGATCGCGCTCCAGTAGGCGACGCTCGCGCCCCCCAGCGGGTGCGCGCCGATGCGTACCTTCTCGCGGCGGATCGCGTCGAAATCGATGACCTTGTCGAGCGAGTCGACGTACTCGCCGAGAAAATCGTAGAGACCAATCGGTGCCGACTCCACCCCGGGGAGGCCGGCGCGGGGAACGGTGCGGGTGCCCCGGGCGAGGATCTCGTTGGCGCGCTGCGCGATCCACCCCGTCGCATCGGTGTCGGCCGGGCCGCCGTGTGGCGGGTTGTACTTGAACCCGCCATCGCGGGGCGGGTTGTGGCTCGGCGTCACGACCACGCCGTCGGCGAGAGCGGGGTCGTGTGCGCCCCGGTCTCGATTGTGCGTGAGGATCGCGTGACTGAGCGCCGGCGTTGGCACGTACGTTTCGTCTCCGGTGCCCGCCGCGGCGAGCACGTGCACCCCGGCTGCCGCAAATACCTCGCGGGCCACCTCCTCTGCGGGTGCCGAAAGCGGGTGTGTGTCTGCGCCCAGGAACAGGGGACCTTCGATGCCCTGCGCCGTGCGGTATTCAGCGATGGCCCGACTCATCGCAACGATGTGCGCCTCATTAAATGACCCGTTCAGCGACGAGCCGCGATGCCCAGACGTGCCGAAGGCGACCCGCTGCGCCGGGTTGGCTGGATCGGGCACAATCTCGGTGAAGGCCGCGAGCAGCGCCTCAATGTCGACGAGGTCTTCTTCCCTGGCGAGTTCGCCTGCGCGCTCATGCATGGCTCTAGTCTGCCAGCCGCGGCCGGGGAGCACACGAGCGAGTTCGTCGCGCCTCAGCTTTGGGCGAGCCGGCGCTTCTCCACCGCGATGTCGAAATCGGCTGCGGGCCACTGCGGGTCGATCCTGTGCAGTTCGGCCAGCAGGAGTTCCTGCACCGCAAGGCGGGCGTACCATTTCGCATTTGCGGGCACCACGTACCACGGTGCGACCTCTGTCGACGTTCGCTCGAACACGGTCTGGTACGCGTGCATGTAGTCGTCCCAGAGCAATCGTTCGTCGACATCGCCCGGGTTGTACTTCCAATACTTGTCGGGGCGTTCGAGGCGTTCGGCGAGGCGCCCGCGCTGCTCATCGCGGGAGATGTGCAGCATGACCTTGATGATGCGGGTGCCTGAGTCTACGACCAGACTCTCGAAATCGTTGATCGCACCGTATCGGCGTTCGATCTCGGATTTTGGTGCCAGCTGCCGCACTTTGCCAATCAGCACATCTTCATAGTGCGAGCGATCAAACACCCCGATGAACCCGCGCTCGGGCAACCGCTTCTCGATCCGCCAGAGAAAGTCGTGGGCCAACTCGTTGGACGTCGGCTTCTTGAATGCGGCGACCGTCACCCCCTGCGGGTCCATCATGCCGACGACATGGCGCACGATGCCACCCTTACCCGCGGTATCCATCGCCTGTAGCACGAGGAGCACGGATTCATTCCGCGCGCCCGAGCGAGTGGACGCGTACAAGCGTTCTTGGAGCGCACCGAGCTCACTGTGGCCATCTTCGAGCGCCTTCGCGCCGTCCCCATTCTTTCCGGCGAAACCCGGCGTGCTGTCGGGGTCAACATCTGCAAGTGAGAACCCCGCCCCCACACGCAGCAGGGTCGGTGCCGCATCGGTCCAGTTGTTCTTACTCATGGGTCTATCTTGTCGATCTTGCGCTCCCGGCGCATCCCTCAGTTGCGTGGATCGCGCGACGTGCCGGCACTTCGCCACGCCGCGCGACCCTCCCCTGGATTCGAATACATCGGATCAACCGACGCTGCCGAGTGGTCTACGCGATGGGGCTCAGCGGCGCAAAGTCGCGGTGCGCAATGTGCTCAGGCCGGGGGGCCGGAGCAGCATACGGATCCTGGAGGGAGTTTTCAACACTGTTGAACACCATAAAGATGTTTGAGCGCGGGAACGGTGTGATGTTACTACCGGATCCGTGCATAATGTTCGAATCAAACCAGAGGGCAGACCCCGCCTTACCGGTGAACTGATCAATACCGTACTTCTCGGCCAAATAGGTGATGTCTGTCTCGGTCGGAACGCCGACCTCCTGTGCCTGCAGGGAAGCTTTGTGATTGTCCGCCGGTGTCTCTCCAACTGAGGAGACATAGGTCTTGTGTGAGCCGGGCATCACCATGAGCCCACCATTGAAGGGGTAATTGTCGGTCATAGCGATGGAGCAACTGACGCTGCGAGGGATCGGCATTCCATCTTCCGCGTGCCAGGTCTCAAAGTCTGAGTGCCAGTAGAAACCAGTGCCTGTGAACCCCGGCATGTAGTTGATACGGGTCTGGTGAAGGTACACGTCGCTGCCCACGATCTGGCGCGCACGATCAAGGAGTCGCTCATCGCGCGAGAGCGCGTCCATGAGTTCGCTCACCTGCTGCACCGCGAATATCGATCGAACGTCACCGGTGCTCCGCTCACGCACGACGCGTTCGTCAGATTCGAGTGCGGGATCATTGGCGAGACGGTCGAGCTCCTGGGAGTAGCGATCCACTTCCTCCTGCGAGATGAACTCATCGATGATGGTGAAACCGCGTGCCTCATGGGCATCGAGTTCCTCCTGCGAGAAGGGTCCGCCCTCGGCGCTTCCCCAGACTGCGGGATGCGGCCGTTCAAGCCGCCCTCGCGCTTCACTCAGGCGAGTTGGGTAGAGATCTTCTTGGTGAGTGGTCATAATTCCAGTTCTCCTTTGTCGTTCTCTTACTGTTCTCAAATCCGGCTATTTCGGCGCTGACTGCCTTGCGGCAGTCGGCCGATCGCGCCGCTACACGCCCGCTGTCTCGGTGACAAGCGGGTAGACGCCGTTCTCGTCATGAACCTCTCGGCCAGTGACCGGTGGATTGAAGACGCACACGGTACGAATATCGGTGCGCGGGCGCACCCGATGCCGGTCGTGATCGTTCAGGAGATAGAGCGTGCCCGGCGCAAGCGGATGCACTTCCCCCGTGCCGAGATCCTCAATCTCGCCCTCCCCCTCAACGATGAACACAGCTTCGATGTGGTTCTGGTAGCAGAACTCGGACTCCGTGCCGGCGTAGAGTGTCGTCTCGTGCACCGAGAAGCCCACCCCCTCTTTTGCGAGGATGATGCGCTTGCTCCGCCAATTCTCGGACCGCACGTCGGCTTCGGTGTCGGTGATGTTGTCTAGGGTTCGTACGATCATGGGGAATCCTTCCGGGTCGTTGAATCGTCTGGTGCTTCGCGTGCGGGTGTGTCAGCCCGTTCCGTGTTCAGCAAGCGCTTCAGCAACCGCATTCGCCACGATGTCAAGTCCGCGATCGAGCTCACCGTCGGCGATGGTCAAGGGCGGCATCACCTTCACCACTTCACCCTCGGGCCCAGAGGTTTCGACGAGCAGGCGGTTTTCGAACGCGATCTGAGACACCCGACTCGCAAGCTCCCCGCTTGGCATCTGCAGCCCTCGGGCCAAACCGCGCCCCTTCGGCACGAGGCCAGCCGCCTCATGGTTGGCCGCAATCGAATTGAACCGACTCTCCACCCGCATCCCCTTCGCGAGCGTGGACTCCTCCAGACCGCGATCCTGCCAATACTCTTCGATCGCGACCCTGGCCGTCTCGAACGCCGGAGCGATGCCGCGGAACGTGCCGTTGTGTTCGCCTGGCTCCCAGATATCGAGCTCAGGCTTTACGAGGGTGAGCGCAAGAGGCAGGCCTGATCCGCTGATCGACTTTGACAGGCAGACCATATCTGGCTTGATGCCAGCTTCCTCAAAGCTGAAGAACCCTCCGGTGCGGCCGCAGCCCATCTGCACATCGTCGAGGATCAGGAGGATTCCGTTCTCCTGGCATAGATCGGAGAGCCCTCTCAGCCACTCGGCGCGGGCGGCATTGATTCCGCCCTCACCTTGCACGGACTCGACGATCACGGCGGCGGGGATGTTCAAGCCGCTGCCACTGTCAGCGAGCAGCCGCTTGAAGTAAAAGAAATCGGGGTAATCCTGCTGAAAGTAGTCGTCGAACGGCATCGGCGTTGCGTGTACCAAGGGCACCCCCGCGCCGCCTCGCTTCAGCGCGTTGCCGGTGACGGACAGTGCACCCAAGGTCATGCCGTGGAATGCGTTGGTGAAGTTCACGATCGACTCGCGACCTGTCACCTTCCGCGCGAGTTTCAGGGCTGCCTCGACCGCGTTTGTTCCGCCCGGGCCTGGAAAGATGACCCGATAGTCGAGTTCTCGCGGCTTCAGAATTGTCTCGTCGAACGCCCGCAGAAAGTCTCGTCGTGCGGTAGTGAACATGTCGAGCGAGTGGACCACCCTATCGCTCGAAAGGTAATCGATCAGGGCCTTCTTCATGAGCGGATTACTGTGCCCATAGTTCAGGGCTCCGGCACCAGCGAAGAAATCAAGGTAACCATTCCCTGACTCGTCGTACATGGTGCTTCCCACGGCTCGGTCAAACACAACCGGCCACGAACGCGAGTAACTGCGAACCTGTGACTCGAGTGACGTGAAAATGGAAATGTCGGATTCTTCAATAACGGACATTGCGTGGTACCTCCAGGTACGTTCGCCGCGGTGACGGCGGCACGATGTCACGGCGCGATGAAGCGTCGTGGCTGGGAGCTATTCCCAGGCTGCGCGAGGATTCGTGTGGGACGCTACGCGCGGGCGGCTGAGCCGAGTGGGCCGACCGAGACGGTCGAGCCTGTCGAGTTAGCCGGGTCGATCGGGCCGATCAAGTGCAGTCGCTCAGCGTCGTGATCGTCTGGAAAATGACTCTCATCAAACAGTGCACGGGTTTTGAGAACGGTATTCCAGCGCTCGGCAAGATCAGTGAAGAGCCGGCGTGAGGCGATGTTGTCGTCGGTGATCGTTGTCTCGATCGTGCGCACCGGCGTCTCGTCAAACACTGAAGAGACGACAAGGTCGTTGAGCATCCGGCGAGCGAGGCCTTCGCCGCGATAGGCAACATCGACCGCGACCTGCCAAACAAAAAGACAGCTCGGGTCTTCAGTGCGCCGATAAGCGAGTACAAATCCGGCAACTTCGCCGTCGATTACCGCGATCCGACAGGTATGTGCGAAGTCACGGGCGAACAGCAGATACATATACGACGAGTTCAGGTCGAGCTCGGAAGCGGCCTTGGCTACTCGCCAGATATCGGCGCCATGGTCAATCTCGGGGGCAAGAATTTCCATCTCGCGTTGAGGCGAACGGGTGGTCTCGAGTAGTTCTTTTGCGGAAAACATACCTCCATCAACGTAGCGCGGACGCGAGACATCTTCAACCCGTGGAGTAAAAATACCCGTTTGATCAGGTATTTCCATGCATCTATTCACTCACTGCGACGGCGGCGCAGTTGCCGCCACAACAGCTGCACCAGGAGAATCGCGAGGTAGATCGAGAATGCGACGTTGCCCCAGAAGGGGTCGACCCATGCAGCGAGAAACGCACCCCCGGGCACGCATACGCTCGCCGTGATGCCGACGTATAGGGCGGTGCGCAGATCAACATTGCGTCGGCGCGCGTTGCCGAGGGTGCCCGAGATCGAGCCGGGGATCATCATGACGAGCGAGGTGCCCTTCGCGGAGAGGTCGTTCGCGCCGAAGAAGAACATCAGAATCGGCACAACGACGATGCCGCCGCCTACGCCCAGAAGTCCCGACAGGATGCCGGTAACGAATCCGGTCACAATGAGCAGGATCACCGGAATCACGCCCATGTCGATCTGGGCATCGCGCTGCGGCACCACGAACCACAGGCTCACGATGATCACCGCGAGGAACACCATGAAGCTCCACTGCAGCACCGAAATCTTCAGCTTCGCAAGCATGAAGCTTCCGAGCTGGGCACCGGCAATGATTCCCACTGCGAGGCAGGCCGCAGCGATCCAGTCAACGTTGCCTTGCACCCCATAGGTGATCGCACCGACCACAGCTGTGGGAAGGATCGCGGCGACCGAGGTGCCCGCGGCAAGACGCTGCGACATGCCGAGCCAGATGACGAGCGCTGGCACGATGAGGGTGCCTCCACCGATGCCGAACATGCCCGAGAGAAGGCCAGCCGCGATGCCAATCGCGATGAGCGGCAGTCGGCGCGGGCGAAGAATCTCGGTCACGTGGACCCCTCTTTCGTTGTTCTGGGTGGACGTGCGCGCAGGGTTCCAGGTTTCCGAACCGTGCGCGCACGTCCACTTGGGCCGCCCGCCCGCGCGCGGTCGAGTTCCGCGACGCTCGGCGCGCAGGCGCTACTGCGGGTCGAGGCCCAGGTCGCTGAGCCCGATCGCGTAGCGGTATTCGTAGCCGGCCGCCTCAATGCGCGCTTTCGCAGGGGCCTGGCGATCCACCACCACAGCGACCGCGACCACCTCGGCACCCACCTTTTCGAGCGCCTCGATCGCCGCGAGGGGGGATCCTCCGGTGGTCGAGGTGTCTTCCACCACGACCACGCGTTTGCCGGCAAGATCGGGGCCTTCGACCTGGCGACCGCGCCCATGATCCTTAGGTTCTTTGCGCACGACGAACGCGTCGTAGATCTTGCCACGCGCGACTCCCTGGTGCATGATCGCGGATGCGATCGGATCAGCCCCCATCGTGAGCCCGCCCACCGCGACAACCCCGTCGATGTCCTCGATAAGGTCGAGCATCACCTGGCCGATCAGCGGGGCGGCCCGATGGTCGAGGCTCAGCTTGCGAAGGTCAATGTAATACGTTGCCTTCTTGCCGCTCGTGAGGGTGAAGTCGCCGTGAAAGACGGCCTCGGTCTTGATGAGTTCGATGAGCTGTTCGCGCGCGGTTGCCATGGCTTCGATCCTACTCGCGCGCTCGGCTGGCCCGGCTACCCTGTCATCATGCACACAGTGGATCGCGACGCACACAGTCCCGGCGATGCCGGGCGCGAATCCGAGAGCCTCGCACCGAGCGAGCACCTCGAACGACTGGCAGCCCTCTTCGAGTCAGGCCCCGCGGCGATCCTGACCGGCGCCGGAATCAGCACCGATTCGGGAATCCCCGATTACCGTGGCACGGGCTCCCCTCCCCGTACCCCCATGAACATCGAGCAGTTCACGAACGATGCCAGGTACCGCAGCCGCTTCTGGGCGGGGGCCCGCATTGGGGCACTGCGTATGGCTCACCTGCGTGCGAATGCCGGGCACGAGGCTGTGGCCCACCTCGAACAGTCGGGCCACCTCACCGGGGTGATCACCCAGAACGTCGACGGGTTACACACGGCTGCGGGTGCCCAAAACGTCGCCGAACTGCACGGCAGTGGTTCCACGATGCGATGCATGACCGAGGGGCACAGGTTCACCCGCACCGAGACACTCGCCTGGTTCGATGCCGCGAACCCCGGATTTGTGGAGCGCAACGCTCACGCACCCACAAACCCCGACGGCGATGCCGACGTGTCAGATACCGACAGCGTGCGGGTTCCGGTGTGCCCGGCCTGCGGGGGAACGCTCCGCCCTGACGTGGTGTATTTCGGCGAGCACGTGCCCAAACCCGTATTCGCGCACGCCGAGCAGATCGTCGCGGGTGCCGAGCTGCTGATCATCGCTGGCTCGTCTCTCGCCGTAAACACCGGGGTGCGACTTGTGCACCGGGCCGAGGCCCGCGGCATCCCGATCGCGGTGATCAATCGCGGCCCCACCGCGGTGGATCGCCGGCCATCCCTCCACACCCGCATCGAGGCCGGCACGAGCGAGACGCTCAGCGCTCTCGCCGCGGCTCTTCCAGGCGGACGTCAGACCGGCGTGTAGCCGGCAGCGCTATTCCCCGCGGGAAACCCGGGTCATCTCCTCGCGGGGTACAACCTTGATGCGGGTGCGGCCCTCGGCCTCGCCGAGCGCCACCTCGTGCTCGTCCAGTCGCTGCCACCCTTCGATTGTCGTGTAGGGCACGTTGCGCGATTCAAGGAGCGCGGGAACGGCCTCGAGCGATGGAGCTATGGGTTGCCACCAGCTCGCACGATCCTCAAGCAGGCACTCGATTGTCTCCATGGCGTCGCTCTTGGTGTGACCAATCAGGCCCACGGGGCCGCGCTTGATCCACCCCGTTGCGTACACCCCAGGCACCGGCTCGCCGTCTGCGCCCAGCACCCTGCCCTGCGCATTCGGAATCACCCCGCGCTCATCGTCGAAGGGGATCTCTTCGAGCGGTGACCCGAAGTACCCGATCGCGCGATACAGCGACTGCACGGGAATCACCTCGAATTCGCCGGTGTCGAGAATGCCGCCCTGGCCGTCGGGCGCGGTGCGCTCGATCTTCAGTCCGGCCACGCGACCGTTCTCGGTGACCACCGCGACGGGCTTCGACCAGAAGTGCAGGTGCAGCCGACGCGACGCGTGCTGGCCCGAGGCCTCGCGCCCCTTCTGCGCCTCACGCCACTGGTTGATGACGCGGGTCATGACGAGCACCTGCTTGTTCTTGCCTAGTACCTCGGTGGCGTAGGGGTCGTCGAACTCAAAGTCGCGCTCGTCGATCACCATGTCGACATCGCGCACCTCGCCCAGCTCGCGCAGCTCAAGGGGTGTGAACTTCACGTATGCAGGGCCGCGACGCCCGAACAGGTGCAAATCGGTGATGGGGTTGGCTGCGAGACCTTCGTACACATTCGCAGGTATCTCGGTGGGCAGCAGATCATCAGCGTGCTTTATCAGCATGCGCGAGACATCGAGAGCCACGTTGCCGTTGCCGATCACCGCGACCTCGGCTGCCTCGAGCGGCCAGGTGCGCGGCACGTCGGGGTGACCATCGAACCAGCTCACGAAGTCGGCGGCACCGTATGAGCCCTCCGCGTCGATCCCGGGAATGCTCAGTGCGGCATCGCGGATCGCGCCAGTGGAGAAGATCACCGCGTGATAGTGCCGCTTCAGGTCTTCGAGCGTGATGTCTTCGCCGTAGCGCACATTTCCGAAGTACCGAACGATGCCGTTCTTCCGAGCATCGCCATCTGCGTTCGTGCCGGTGTCCGCAGCGTCTGGCCGAGCACGGTCAAGCACCTCGCGCAGCGCGGTGATGATGCCCTTGATGCGCGGATGGTCGGGCGAGACACCGTAGCGAACGAGCCCGTAGGGCGCAGGAAGCTGCTCAAAGAGGTCAATCTCGACATCGAAGTCGCGCTCTGCCTTGATCAGAAGGTCTGCCGCGTAAATGCCGGCCGGGCCGGCACCGACGATTGCCAGTCGCATCTTGGTCATACTGGGTTCCTTCCATTCCCCCACGGGTATGCACCGCGGGCGAGACGTCACACTTCTTCCACAGCTTACGGCCGAAGCCGGCCCTGCTACCCCTCGCGCGTCACGATCGACTCGGCCATGCGCTCGAGCCCGCGCTTGATGACCGACTTCGGCAGGGGATCGAGCGCAACCACCGCGTCTGCGGCCCAACGGCGCGCCTCGGCCTCGGTCTCGGCCGTCACATCGTGACGATGCAGTGCCTCAACTTCAGGGTCGAGAATTCCAGGATCCGCACCCTCGGCGATCTGTGCCACACCGGTCTCGATGCGGGCCAAGAGCTCGGCATCGGCAGCGTTCGTCGCCGCCCGCGCACGCAGCAGGAGCAGCGGCATCGTCACCACGCCTGCGCGCAGATCGGTTCCCGCACGCTTGCCCGTGCGATCCGCCTTCGGCGACAGATCGATCACGTCGTCGATGAGCTGGAAGGCAACACCGATCCGCTCGCCGTATTCCATAACCGGATCGGCATATTCGGTGGGTGCTCCTGAGAACATCACTCCCATGCGGGCTGCGGTCGCAATGAGTGCGCCCGTCTTATCTGCGAGCACCTGCAGATAGTGGACCATCGGATCCTCACCGGGCTGCGGGCCAACCGTCTCGTGCAACTGGCCGAGGCAGAGCCGCTCGAACGTGCGCGCCTGCAGCTGAATCGCTTCCTCGCCCATGCCCGAGGCGAGCGTGGAAGCTCGGGCGAACAACAGGTCGCCCGCGAGAATCGCGACAGAGTTCGACCACACCGTCTGCGTGGCTGGCACCCCTCGCCGCATCTTCGCATCGTCCATCACGTCATCGTGATAGAGCGATGCGAGGTGGGTCAACTCGACCGACTGCGCGGCCCGCCGCACGAGGTCGTTCGGGCCATCTCCCAATTCGCTCGTGAGCAGAGTCAGCATCGGGCGGATCCGCTTTCCACCGGCCTCAGCAAGGTACCGAGCGGGCGCATCCGCGACCTCCGAGGCAAAGCGCAAGTGCTCAAGCAGGCCCGATTCGATGAGCGCGAGCTGCTCGCGCATGCGCTGTGAGTGTTTGCGCTCGGCCGACCCCTGGAAGAGTCGCATGGGGAGTGCCTGCGTCGCCGTGTCTTCGGCGATCGGCAGGGTCACGATGCACCGCCCGAGGCAGAGGCTGCGGTATCTGTGGAACCAGCCATGTCAGCTGAGCCAGCCGAGTCGGTGCTGCCTCCCGGTGTGACTGTGTCGGAGACTGGAGCTTCACGTGGCACAAACCCGCGATGCAGCGCCACGATACCGAACGTGAGGTTGCGGTACGCGACCCGTTCAAGTCCCGCCTCACGCATCCAGGCCGCGAGCTCGTCCTGCGCCGGCCACTTTTCGATCGACTCGTTCAGGTACCGGTACGCCTCCTCGGCGCTCTTGTTCAGCATCCCGGCGATACGTGGCAGCACGTGGCGCGAATATGCCGTGTACGGCCCGCGAATCGCGTCAGCCGGCCGCGAGAACTCACAGATCACGATCCGACCGCCCGGTTTTACGACCCGCTTCATCTCGGCGATCGCTCGCATCGGCTCGGTGACGTTGCGCAGGCCGAACGAGATCGTGGCGGCGTCAAAACTCGCATCGTCAAACGGCAGCTCAGTAGCATCGGCCCACACGAAGTCGATGAGGTCGTTGCCAGACTGACGCTCGCGACCTATGGCCAGCATGCCCTCGGAGAAATCGGCTGCGGTGACGTGCGCGCCGTGCTGCGCAATCGCCGCACTCGAGGTGCCGGTACCCGCGGCAAGGTCGAGCACTCGCATTCCCTTCCGGGGCTGCAGGGCGCGGGTCATCGCGATGCGCCAGAGGCGCGAATTTCCGGCCGAGAGCACGTCGTTAATGAGGTCGTAGCGCGGAGACACCTCATCGAACATCGTGGAAACGTCGGTGGCCAGCTTGGTGGCCGTATCGGGGCGGGTCACCCCCCTATGCTAGCCGGTCATGCCCTGCGCGCACGCTGAGTTCACGAGCTCACCGGGTAGGTTAGTGGGATGAACAGTGGATCGCCGCACCGCCTCTGTGCGGTCACGCGCCCCCTGGCTTCCCTGCCCTCACTCGACGACCTGCTCGGCTTCGCCGACTCCTCCCAGCCGCTGCTGTGGACGCGTGGCGATCGCGGCTGCGTGGGCATCGGCGAAACTCTGCGTCTGAGCTTCACCGGCCCCGATCGCTTCACACAGGCGAGCGCTGCCTGGCGCAGCATCGCGGCCGCGGCCGAAGTCGACGATTCGGTGCGACTGCCTGGCAGCGGCTTGCTCGCGTTCGGCACCTTCGCGTTCTCGTCGGCAAGCGAATCGACCAGCGTGCTGATCGTGCCGCGCATGATCGTGGCACGGCATCGCGGCACGGCCTGGGTCACCGAGATCGCCGAAGCACCGATAGGCCGCGATCCGCTCTTGCCCGCGTCGTCATCCATCGGTGCGTGGATCGGCACAGACCTGCCCACAACTGATCCGAATGCCGCGTATCTGGCCGGGGTTCGGGAGGCCTCGGCCCGCATTGCGCGCGGGTCGGTCGAAAAGATCGTGCTGTCACGCCAGGTTCGCGGGTGGATCCGCGCCGATGACGATCTGCGCGTGCCACTGCGGCGACTCGCCGAACGCTACGACGACTGTTGGACGTTCGCGGTCGATGGCCTGATCGGCGCGAGTCCCGAAACGCTCATTCGACAGACCGATGGCGCGATCTCGGCTCGGGTTCTCGCAGGCACCCGAGCACGTAGGCCCGATCCAGCGGCCGATGCGCGTGCGCGCGACGAACTCCTCACGAGCACCAAGGAGCAGCACGAACACTCCTTCGCGGTGCAAAGTGTGGTGACGGCGCTCGCCCCGCACGTGGCCAAGCTGCACACGAGCGAGGAACCCTTCGCGCTGCAACTGCCCAACGTCTGGCACCTCGCGACCGATCTGGGCGCAACTCCCGGCGCTGGCGGCACGTCGCTCGAGCTCACCGCCGCACTGCATCCAACCGCAGCCGTGGCGGGAACACCCACTAGCCAGGCAGTGGCATCGATCGCCGAGATCGAGCCGTTTGACCGCGGTCGCTACGCTGGCGCAGTCGGATGGATCGACGCCGACGGCGACGGCGAGTGGGTGATCGCGCTGCGCTGCGCTCAGGTGGCTCCCACCGACAATGGACGGCTCGAGGTGACCGCGACCGCTGGTGGCGGCATCGTGGCGGGCTCTGATCCCGACCGCGAGTTTGGCGAAACCGTGTCGAAGTTCACTCCTATTGCCGAGGCGTTTGGCGTGTAGCGGGGCGAAGCCTCGCAATGCCTGCCCAGCCGCATTCCATGACGGCCCGCGTGGTTGTGCCCGTTTGGGGTCTTTCAGCGGGCGAGCGGCACTTCTACGATGGTCGGCCCGGTGACCGGTCGAGTGAATAGCGCCTCGAGTTCACCCCGGGTCTTCACGCACTGATATTCCCACCCGTAGGCGGTCGCGAGGCGCTCGAGATCCACCTTCTGGGGGGTAAACATCACTCGGTCGAAGGCCTCGCGGGGAGCGGTACTCGCGGCCTCAAGGGTGTCAAAGATCGTGCCTCCGCCGTCATTTCCGACGATGACCTGCACGCGCGGGTGCGGCTCACATTCGGGCAACAGGAGCGATCCTGCATCATGCAAGAGCGCGAGATCGCCGATCAGCACACGCGTCACCCCGGTCGTATGCGCGGGTAGCTCGTCCCGTTGACTCGCGGAGGCGATGCCGAGTGCGGTCGCAACCGTACCGTCGATGCCCGCAAGCCCACGGTTCGCGTGCACCCGAATGTGCCGTGGCGCGGCGATCCCATCAAGCACCCGCACGAGCCTCGAGGCGGCTAGGACGAGCCGGTCGTGCGGCCACGTCGCACGCCAGGTGCTCTCCACGAGTAATTCACGGGTCACTGGCTCACGTCGCGCCGCTACCTCAGCGCGAGCAATCGCGGCCAGCTGTTTGTAGTCCGCGCCGCGGCTCGCCGACGGGTCAGGCGCGTGCCCGGTGGATCGCTGCTCGCGTAGGGCGCGATCAGCCACCACCCATGCGCCCAACCAGCGGTGCATGCTCCTCGAAGAATATGTGTCGGAGACCCGAGCGGAACGAACGATCCGCGCCTCTCCACTGGGATCGTAATGCTCGGCCCCCGCGCCTGCGTGCGGGTCAACCACGACGACATCAACATCGCTTCGCCTCAGGAGCGACGGAAGCTGCCGGGTGAGCGTCGGGTGTCCGAATACGATCGCGCGCTCGACCAACTCCCCCACCTGGGGGTCATCGATCAGCGTGGCGTAGGAGGTGATCGCCTCGCGTCCGAAGCGAGCGCTACTCACCACCTCGGCGAGCAGGGGCAACCCCGCTGCGCGCGCGAATTGTTCGGCCTCCGGCCCTGCACCCTCGCCTGCGATCACGACGGAGAGCGCATCACCCGAATGGATGTAGGTTTCCGAGTCGTTCGAGTGGTTCGTGGCGGTCCCGCCGGAGCGAGCCTCCGATGTACGTGCAGCGTCACTGGCGAGGGTCGCCCACCCGACGGGAGCAGAGCCGATCTCTTCCGTTGACCCGGAGAGGGGCTCACGGAATGCGACGTTGAGTTGCACCGGACCCGCGGGCTGCCGCCCGGGCGCCCCGCAAGCGGCGACGAGAGCCTTCCGAGCGATCCCTGCCGGGTCGAAGGTCGGACTGTCGCTGAGGAGATCCGCCCGCTCGGGAGCCGGTACGTCGAGCGACAGTCGCGCAAACCGCTCGAAGATGCCAGCTTGTCTCGTGGTCTGGTTGCTGCGGATCCCACGAAGCTCAGTCGGGCGATCTGCGGTAAGCAACAACAGTGGGACGCGACCCTCGTGTGCTTCGAGGACGGCAGGCATGAGGTTCGCGACAGCAGTACCACTCGTGACGACCACCGGGGCAGGCACGCCCGTTTCGCGCGCGATGCCGAGCGCGAAGAATCCTGCTGAGCGCTCATCGAGGCGGACATGGAGGCGCAACGCTCCTGCTTCTTCCGCTTCAGCGGCAGCGAGCGCGAGGGCCTGCGACCGAGATCCCGGGCACACAACGACATCGCGCACTCCGCCACGGATGAGCTCGGCCAGCAACCCGACGGCGAATGCCGAGGCTGCTGAAACGGATGTCACTTCTTTTCCGGCTGGTCTTCGCCAGCGCCGCTCTCCGGCTCGCTCGCGCTGTCAGGGAGATCGGTTCCCTCGCCGGGGAACGTCTCAGCATCGAGCGCGTGCAGGCGCTCCTCAAGCTCGCGCAGCCGGTCAAGTTCGACATCGCTCAGCTTCGCGCCGGTGAAGCGCGGATCGTCGTCTGGCGCGGGACCCGAAGCCTGAACCGCCCCCGGTCGCCCCTTGCCGATCGCAAACCAGAGGATCGCGCCGATCACCGGCAAAACCACGACCAGCACCACCCACACAGGTTTCGGCACCCCGCGAGCCCTGGACGCGTCAGTCATCGCCGCGTCGACCAGCGCGTAGAGAATAAACGCCACTGCGATCACGGCACCAATAATCAAGAACCGCACCATGCCCTTATGCTACCCATCGCCCCTGGGAGCGCGCCCGCTGGGTGGCTCCTCAGCAGCAGTCGGTACACTCACGGGTGTGAAACCTCGCACCGCCTGGATCGTCTACTCACTCGCGCGCCTCGCTTTGTTTGCCGTGCCCTTCGCCGCGCTGATGCTCATTGGCTGGCCTTGGTGGCTCGCAGCAGTTGTGGCCACGCTCGCGGCGGTTTCTCTCTCGATCATTTTTCTCTCCAAACCGCGCGAAGCGGCTTCTGTCGGCGTGTACGAGTGGCGTCAACGCGGACGCACCGCAGATGACATTGCCGAGGATGCAGCGCTCGATGGCGTATCTCCAGATGGCGCTGCCTCAGACCACGAGACCGCGCCCCGCGACACCCAATAGACCCATGTGCCCACGGGGCACGCGAAGCCTGGCGGCGAACCCGCTCAGTGCCGACCGGTGACCACGTCGGCCAGGTGAGCAATCGGAGAGGTCGTCGCGCGGCCAGCCAACTCCGTGCGGTCGGCGATGCCGTACGCGGCATATAGGCCCTTCGTTGCGATCCAGCGCAGCGGCTCGGGTTCCCATTTGCGCACACGATGGTTGACCCAGGGAAGCCCGGTGCGTTCGGTGTCACGCTCAAGAATCAGATCGGTGAGCGTGCGCCCGGCGAGGTTCGTGGCGGTGACGCCGGTTCCGACGTATCCGCCGGCCCATGCGAGCCCGGTCTGTCGGTCAAGACCCACCGTCGCGGCCCAGTCGCGGGGCACGCCTAGCACGCCAGACCACACGTGGTCGATCTCGGCACCCTGGGTGGCCGGGAAGAAGCGGTGCATAATTTCGCTCAGCGTTTCCACGGTCACCGCGGGGGTCTGCCCATCGGTGTCGGTCCTCGAACCGAATTTGTAGGGCACACCACGCCCTCCAATCGCGATCCGGTCGTCAGCCGTGCGCTGGGCATACATGTAGACGTGCGCGAAATCCCCCAGGGTTTCCCCCTGGCTCCAGTTCAACTCGTCCCAGACCTCGCCCGAGAGGGGTTCGGTTGCGATTAGCGATGAGTTCATGGGCAGCCAGAGCCGGTGTAGGCCTGCGAGGTTCGCGGTGAAGCCCTCGGTGGCGCGCACCACAATGTCGGCCGACACGGTGCCATGCGTCGTTCGCACGCGGTACGGGGCGATTTCGACCGCACGAGTTCGCTCGTAGATTTCCACCCCGACGCGCTCGACGGCATCGGCGAGCCCTGCGGCGAGCTTTGCCGGCTGAATCCGCGCGCAGTGTGGGTGCCAGACTGCGGCGCGAGTGTGCGCAATATTAATCTTTGCCGTCGCGGCTGACGCTTCCAGCAACTCAAGATCGGTGTGGGCCCACTGCTGCTCAGATGCGGCAAAGGAGCGGATCCTCGCCTCTTGCGCTGGCGTGTAGGCGACGTTGAACTCGCCGCCCTTTTGGATATCCGCGTCGATGCCTTCGGCTTCGGCGACACGAATCACCTCATCCACCGTCTCATTCATCGCACGCTGGAAACGCTCAGCGGCATCTCGTCCGTGGCTCGGCACGTACTGCTCCCGCCCGCCGGTGATGGCGTTGGTGAGCCACCCGCCGTTGCGCCCAGACGCGCCGTACCCGACGTGTCGCTGCTCGATCACGACCACCCTCAGCTCGGGCCTGGCCCGTTTGAGGTAGTAGGCGGTCCAGAGGCCCGTGTAGCCTGCCCCCACAATGACCACATCAGCAGTGAGGTCGCCGGGCAGCTCGGGGCGAGGAACGGGAGCGCCGACCTGCCGCCACCAGTGAGAAACCTGTCCGTTGATCATCAGAGCCTCCTAGAATGCAAACGCGATGCCGAGCAGAACGCCGTAGGCCAGTGCGGCGAGGCTTGTCAGCCCCAGCACAATGATGAGCTCGCGCGCGGTGCGCGCCCAGAGCGTGATCACGCAGCTCGGGATCACGATGATGAGCACCAGCCAGACGAGTAGCATGCCCGGATGCACCGCCCCGTACACCGCGGGAACCGCAAATGGGAGCAGCACGCACACGACGTAGAGAATTCGGGATGCGCGATCCCCGATGCGGACGGAGAGTGTGCGCTTGCCTGCGAGCCGATCGGTGGCGATATCGCGGGTGTTATTGGCGATCAGCACGGCGACGGCGAATAGCCCCACCCCGGCACCTGCCCACCAGACTTCCTGAGTCTGCACGTCGGTTTGCAGCCAGGTGGTACCCACCGTGGCGACGAGCCCGAAGAAGATAAACACAACCACCTCGCCGAGCCCGGCGTACCCATAGGGTCGTTTACCGCCGGTGTAGAACCACGCGGCGACGATGGCGACGGCGCCAAGCGCAAGAAACCACCAGCGCCCACTCAGGAGCACGGCGACGAGCCCGCACGCTGCGGCGAACGCAAAGAACACGAGCGCGGTGGCGAGCACCCGCTTGGGATCGACAAGCCCCGAACCAGTGAGCCTTGCGGGCCCGACACGAAACTCGTCGGTGCCACGGATACCGTCTGAGTAATCGTTTGCGAAGTTGACGCCTATCTGCAGGAACACCGCAACGCCGAGAGCAAGCAGAGTAAGTGGCCAGGAGAATGCCTGCACCATGTGGGCTATGCCCGCTCCGGCGGCGACCGGCGCAACGGCGAGCGGCAGCGTGCGGAGCCGTGCCCCTCCCACCCAGTTGCGCCAGGTAATCATCGTGGGGGAGCCGCTGGCGCGAACCTGCATGGTCGCGGCGGCGCGCTTTGCCGGGTTGCCCGACTTCCGTCCGTCTCTGGTCGCTGCGTTCATGGAACACTCCTCACTCCGCAACGATCCTAGTCTTGAGCGTGAGACACCGCCGCGCTCCGATCCACCGTTGCGGATCGGAGCGCATGGCTTACCTGCCCTGCGGGTGCCGTGGGCGTTGCGCTCGGTGCACCTGGCTCCGATAGCGCAACCCCAGGGCAACCACACCAGACGCGAGGAGCAACAGCGCAGCAAGTCCGACCAAGGGTGTGGTCGCACTTGCGCCAGTCACCGGGAGCGCCGCGACCGGGATGCTCTCGATCACGGGAGGCAGGGGCGAGCCAGCCGGAGCAGGTTGCTGGAGCGGCGTGCTCCACGGGTCTTCGTCGGCGACCGGGGTTCCTGACCAGGCGCCGACGCCCGTCACTGTACCGAGGTTGCGATAGAAGGTGCCCGACCCCACCGGCCCCGTGCCGGTGCATTCCATGGAGGCGGCGACCGCAAGCGTCGTAGCCGGGCAGGTCACGCTCACCCCCTGATCGTCAACGACCACGAGATCGCCAAGCGGCTGCCCGCCAGTGTTTACCACGGTGTAGATCCAGGTGAGGCTGCTTCCCACGGTCACCGGATCGCCCGCCTCGTGATCGACAGCATCCTTGACGATCGTCACCGCGGCATCCGGCACCTCCACCTCAATTGACCACGTGTCTTCTGCCTCAACGGGGAGCCCGGTAAGACCACCAGCGCCAGACGCGGTCGCCACGTTCGCGTAAGCCGTTCCTACCCCGATGGACCCCGAACCAGTGCATACGGTGGACGCCCCCACCGCAAGTCGAGCGACGGGACAGGTAACGATAATTCCTTGATCATCCACAACCTCGAGATGCTCGATCGGCTCTTCTCCGGTGTTCACCACGGTGTATTGCCAGTCGACCACGAAGGCTGCTGGTGCACGGTCACCGTCCACGGCATTCAGCGCCCCCTTTACGATTCCGATTCCGGGCACTGGTTCGCGCACCGTCACCTGCCACGGGTCAGTATCGGAGACAGGCGCCCCCGTGAGCGTCGTGGTGCCGGTTGCCTCTCCAATGTTCCGGTACTCCGGCCCCGCTCCCACAGGTCCGCTGCCCTCGCAGACCATCGAAGCGCCCGGTGCGAGGTCAGCTGCGGGGCACACCACCAGTACGCCCTGATCGTCGGTGACGGTCAGCCCCGCCACCGGCTCCTCACCGGTGTTCGTCACGAGATACTCCCACTCGATGATCGTGCCGGGTCGGACCCACGAGCCCTCAGTCACCTCGGGTGCAGACTTGTCGAGCGTGATTCCGGCCCGGTACGGGGTCACCGCAACTGTCCACGGGTCTGAGGCTGACACCGGGATCGCCGACACTGTGCCGACCCCAGACACCTCGCCGGTGTTGGTATACGAGGGGCCGAATCCCACCGATCCGGTTCCCGTGCATGCGACCGATTCGCCAACAGCGAGCACGTCTTGTGGGCAGGCCACCGCGACACCACGGTCATCGGTCACCGATACCAGCGTGAGCGGTTCTTGTCCCGTGTTCGACACGGTGTATCGCCAGGTCACACTCGTCTCGGCCGCAACGGTCGAACCCTCGACGACTGCCGCCGAGTCTTTCACAATTGCGATTCCAGGCACCGGCATTTCCAGGTTCACGTGCCATGGGTCAGATGCCAAGGCTGGCAGTCCCGTAACTGCTCCGCGCCCAGTGACCACCCCGGTATTCGTGTACGGAGTCGCGGTGCCCACGTTCCCGGTACCGAGGCACTCCATCGATTCGCCCGGATCAAGCACCGTCGCCGGGCAGCTCACCGCAACACCGCGGCTGTCAGTGACCGTCAGCTGCGTCAGTTGCTCTGCGCTCGCGTTGGTGACGCGATACGTCCAGGTGACGTCGATCCCTGCGAGCAACAATGACCCCTCGGTGACATCCGTCGAGAATTTGTCGATCACGATCGAAGGTGCGACCTGCGCACTCCACGGGTCGGATCCCGTGACTGGGTGTCCGGTGAACTCACCACTGGCAGCCGCTGAACCGACATTGACATACTCCGGGCCCACACCGATGGATCCGCTTCCCTCGCACACGGTCGAACCTCCCACGGGCAGACGATCCACCGGGCACGTCACTGCAACACCCTGGTCATCAGTCACCGCGAGGTTGACGAGGGGCTCTGACCCGACATTTGTGACGGTATAGAGCCAGGTGAGCGTTGCCCCGCCCACGAGTGTCGAGCCTTCCGGTACCCCGACCGCAGTTTTTGCAATTGAGAGCGCTGGCTCAACCAAGATCACGGTGACAACGCAATTCGTTTCGTTGCCGTCGGTGCAGTTGGTGGGGTCTGGACCGACCGTGGCCACCACACCATTTTCTGCCCCCGCGGTCGTGGTTGATGAAGTCGACACGAGAGTGAAACGAATCTCGACGACCTCGGCGCTCTCGAGGTCGCCCTCCCAACTCAGTTCGTGCGTGACCGGATTGAAGACAACCGGGCCAGCACTCACCCCATCAATTGTCGCCACCGCATCGCCGGAGTAGCTCGCGAACTGCAGCATCTCCGTCAGGTCGTCGACCACGCGCACATCGTCGGCGCGAGAGTCGAGCTGATTTGCCGCGGTAATCACATACTCGACAGGTTCACCCACGAGCACGGGCGCGGCAGACTGTGGGCTCGCCTTTTCGACGATCACGGCACCGGGCATCCGCACACCCGTGCGCGCCGATTCCGCCGACACCAGAGGCTGGCCGCCGAGTAGGGCGCGGCCCGCCACGGTGTTCCAGGCGATATCGCCGCTCGGCAGATTCGCTGGCAACTGCACACCGAAGCGCAGGTTGAAGCTCGAGCCTCCCGCCCAGTTTCCCTGTAAGTGCACGCGGATCGCGCGAACCTCAGATGCACCCCCCAAATCGGCGGGGTTTGTCGTCCAATCTCCCACGCATCCGGCCATCGACGGCTTGATCTCGGGCCTGCAGGGGTCAGTCTGGGCCGAGTACGACACCGTCACGTTCGCAGAGGTGCTCTGCGAGGTAATCCCGGTGAATACCGGCTCGAAGGCGCTCCCGCGTAAGCTACCTCCGTTGCCATCGAGCGCCCCCGTATCTCCCACGAAGGGCAGGATGTCGTAGAGCACCACGTCCGAGAGCACCGGCTGGCCCGCGTTCTCCCACTGGATCAGGTATTCAGCCGCACCGGAGGGCGTCGCGGCGATCTGGTTACCGCCGACCCAGGTGCTTGATGCAGCATCGCGCACGTGCTTGGTCATCACACTCGCCGCAACCAGACTTGTCGGCTGATACGCGCCGCTGGCGACAGCGAGGCACCCGGAATCTCCGCCTCTGAGCCCGTCCGCGTCGAAGTCGCTCGGATCGTCCCCTACAAACGGGGAGTACTGCATGCAGCGTTCGATACGGGCGGCCGGTCCATCGATCGAGGTGAACGACCGTGTACTGACGGAACCGAATTCTGGCGCCCACGTGCGATCCAGGCGCACCTGCATCGAGATGTATGGCCAGCCGGAATCAACATTCGCCGGTACCGCCGGCGTGCCTGGCCTGGGTGTCGCCACCACCCGCGCGGGAGTGCCCGTGACCGGATCCTCAGGCAGAATCTCAATGTCATAGTCGTTGCTCGTGGTTGTGGCACCAGAGACGGTGGTGATGGTCACCCCGGCAGACGTTCCGCCGCGCACTTCGTACCCAGCGGGAAGCACCTGAGTATACGAGGGCAGCGCGGTTACTGGATCGAGACCCATCACCCCGAAGTAGCCCTGCACACTTCGGTCTGACGCGGAGCTTGAGATGCTGGAAGACGACACTCCGCCCACCCCGTCGCGCACGACCCCGATGCCTGTCGTTTCGCCGGTGAAGCCGAAATTGGACTCGGGATTCACCACCTGCACTCCAACGGTGTTGTGCAGGTTCATGTCGCGGTTTGCGCCTGGCAGGAGTCGCGTTTCTGCACGCACCGAAATCTGCCCGGTTCCGGTCATCGAGTTGGTGACCGCCTCGAAACCGATCACGCTCCGCGTGCCGAACTGGGGCAGCGGCGAGAGAGTCGGGATCGGTCGAATCACCCCGTCGTAGATCTCGCTCGTGCCATCTGAGAGAAAGAGCGTCAGTCGCTGCAGGCCAATGGGAGAGGACGTACCCGAGGTGGCCGTGCGCCGGAACTCCAGTGAGTGCAACGCCTCGGCTGGGTTCGCGCAGCCGACCTGAGAGGCGAACGCCTCGGGCGTTGCCACGCCGATCGGGGCGTCGAGGCACGGCATCCAGTCGGTGAACGTGACGTCGTCACCCTCTTGCAAGCGCGAGGCCACCATCTGGTAGTAGTGCACCGCGAAGTTGCTGAGCGCGTCGCCTGTGTACCCGTAGGCCGGGGCGACGCGGAACGGCGAGCACTGACCGCCGGGGTTCACGTCACCCGCGCGCGGGTCAAGTCTGCCCTGGCCACATTTGTTGAGCAGCACGGGCACTCGCGGAACGAGCAGGTTGCTGTGGGTCACCTGGTCATCGTCTTCATGAGCGACACCTGCGGTGTCGGTGAAAGACCGCTCCACGGTGTTGGTGATCGACGGGAGGTATCCGGCGTCGCCCGAGTCGCCCACTGCGGGCAGGCTCACCCGCACGAGATAGGGAAGTTGCGCCCAGTCGGCGCATGATGTCCACACCACCTCGTGCGCGATGGGATCGTAGATTCCGCCTCCGGACGCTGAGAGGAACGTGGCTTCCGCGGGCAGCACGTCGACGATGCGCAGCGTATCTGCCTGCACCGTGGCGTTTCGGTTGTTCGGAAGCACGAGGTACTGGCAGGGCGACCACGTGTCAGTGTCAGCGTCCCAGACCCCTTGCACGTTGGGCCGGATCTCATAGGTCGCGATCATGGTGCCGGCTGCACCGGGAGTCGCCCCCAGGTACCACTTCTCAGGCGCCGGAATTCCGGGCACCGCGAGGCTGGCACGTATCTGGTTCGAGGCCACCGAAGGAAAACTTGGGGATGACAGCTCGGCCGCTCCAACAAGAAAGCCGATGCCATCGCCGGTGGTGGGATGCGGGGTCACCTGCAGCAAGAAGCTCTCCTGAGTACCGGCAGGAATGGAGCGGGTGGCACGCAGCACTGCCCGCATGCTCGTGCCGGTGCGAGACACCGTGTGTGTGAAACCCGCTTGCGACCCGGACGGAAGTACAACTCCAAGACCCCACAGGTTCATTTCTTCAAGGGCCCCGGGAAGGTTGTCGAGTTCGAGCGGGATCTCGATCGTGAGGTCTTCGCAGCTTTCGCCTTGCACACCTGAGCACGACCACGAAACGTTCAGCGCGAAGGTCGCCCCGAGCCCCTGCGTGGCCGGAGTCACCGATGTGATGCTGATCGCACCGGAAGCGACCGCCTGTGCTGCGGTGTGGGGAAGGAGTGCGCCGGTGAGCGCGAGCACGACCGTGCTGAACAACGCGGTGAGCACGCGCCCCCACCCTCGCCTCACTCGTCGCAATTGCGGATCGGCAACGTGATGCGCACCACTTTGGGTACCTCGCAGTGACATGTGGTGTGCCCTTTCGCCGTGTACTGACCCGTGAAATTGGGGTCGAGACCGGGCACAGTTATAGCGGCCTGAGGCGCAAGCCACGTCGTGCGACGGAGATGCGGTACCCAAATCGGTACCGTCGCTGCGCCGTACGTGCGTCAGAGCGTGAGCGCGCTGGGCGTGATCCGCCTATACGTTGTCGAAGAGGCCGATGCGATACGCCTGCTCAAGCGCTGCGCCATGTGACTCGACACCGAGCTTGCGATACAGACCCGCCACCTGCTTCTTCACGGTGGAGAGCGCGAGGTGCAGCCTGCGTGCGATCTCAGCCTGCGTGAGCCGCTGATCGAGAAGCACCAGCAGCTCGCCCTCCCGCATCGTGAGGTCAACGAGCAGCGCGGTGTCGGGAAATCCCCCGGCAAGTGCGGCGAACCGGCCCGCAGCCTCTGCGGGTGTCAGTCCCAGATCGAGGAGCAACTCGTGCCAGCCCGGCTTGCGTGCGCAGCGCTCGACGAGCTCGACACGCACGCCCGGCGGCAAGGTCGCGAGCGGGAGGAGGGTGCCCGCCTGGCGCATCTCTTCCACCGCCGCCGAGCACGCGTGATCCACCGCGGAATCGTCACCACGCGCATGCTGCGCGGCCGCCCCGATGAGGTGCGCCTGTGCGCGATCGCGCGCCGAAGCACGCGAATCGTGCACCACGATATCGACGTACCTCAGGGCCTGTTCGTTGCGCCCTCCCATGAGCGACACCCGCGCCCAGCAGTCGTGCGACGACGCAGTCTGCCGCTCCAACACTGCCCGCGCACGCTGCGCCTGGCCCTGCGCGAGCAGCGTCTCGACGCGTACGCGGTGCACCAGCCGCACAGCCAGCGGGCTGAGTCGCCCAGCGCCGGTCGCGCGGCCGCTCAGCTGTTCCTGCTTTCTTGCCGCCGCTGCTGGGTCTCCAGAGAGCACATCGGTCCAGTGACGCGCGAGCAGCACAATCGGCCACAGTTCAGATTCTGGGGCGGTTCGCTCAAGCATGTCGAGGAGTTCACGGGCGCGATCAATCTCTAACCGGTCGAGGGCGAGCATGGCCTCGACCGTCGACGTCAGCACCGACACATAGGCATAATCCCGCACCTCGCCGAAGATGCCCTGAGCCTGCACGAGGCACTCCGCGGCGCGATCCCGCGACCCGCGCAGCTCGTGCATCAACCCCATCAACGAGAGCGCGAATGCCGGCACGTAATCGCCGTACCCTGGCCGCTGCCAGAGCAGCGTCACCTCCCGCAGGGACTCCAGCGCCTCGGGCCATCGCTCCACGAAAAAGTGCAAAATGCCCTGTTCCAGTTTGAAAAATGCCCGATTCCGATCCGAGGCGGGCCGACTCAGCGGGGCCGCGGCCTGAATCTGTTGTTGGAGCTCGCCCAGAGTCTCCTGCGCACCCGCAAAATCGCCGCGCAGCCGCTGGAAACGCATCCAGTTCACGCCGACGTGCACCCGGGCATCTGGCGAACTCAACTCGCGCCACCTCGGCCCAAGTGAAGCCGTGCACTCGGTGACCTGAAGAGACAGCCGTTCGACCAGCAGATCGAGGTCTTCCCCCTCGGGAAGGTCGCGAACGCGCTGCATCACCGACGTCGATTCGACGTAGACATGCGCCAGCCACAGCCCGGGAAACCGATGCAGCACCGGCTCCGGAAGCGCGCCGAAGGCCGTGTGAGTTGCGAGCGGGTCTGTCACCATGATGCGCATGCCATAGCGATACCAGAGCTGCTCGAGTTCGGCCCAGTCACTGGCGAATCGCAGCTGCACCGCAAGCTCACCAATAAGCGGCTCATCGTCTGCAGTATCGGCCGCGGCGGACTTCAACGTCTCCAACAGAGGCGCACGAAAGCCGAGCAGGGCATCGCTCGCTGACACCGATTCGTGAAGCCGACCCTCATCGTGGTTCACCGAACCGTAACGCAGGAGTTCATGCGCAAGAAGGTCTCGCATGCCCGCGGGCACGACCCAGCCGGCGTGGTCTCGGTATGCGATGTGAGGCGCTGATTCGAGGTATCCGGCTTCCACAAAGCGCTCAAGAACCGTTGCTCCGCGCCGGTCTGAGGCCTCGAGTACCACTTGGTCACGCGCTGCCGAGAACCGCCGCGGAAATGCGCGCTGAAGCAGCTCGATGCTGCGACCCGTCACCCGATGAAAGAGCAGAAAGTGGCTCGCGTAGGCGAACATCACCGGCGCGGTGAACGCCATCGCGGGCCCGACGACTGGGCGCTCGCGGGCCTCGAGCTGCTTCTCTGTTGCGGAGTCCATAGCGTTTCTCCCTCAGTGCGTCCCCGTTGCGCACACAAATTCCGAGGACAACCGCCTCAGAAGTGAAGTAAGTCTAGGACACCGTTCACCGAAATCTGGGCAATTCCTACACGCAGTACAGTGTTTTTTCGGAGGCGGTCTCAGTTTTCAACGCACAAGGGCCGCGATCTGTCGCAGGTCAGGCTTCCCACCCTCGAGACGAGGCAGCTCCGCGATCAGAGTGAACCGCGCCGGGTTCGCCGCAGGGCCCAGTTGCGCGCGCAGCGCCGCGCCCAGCTCTTCGGTTCGCTGGTGGATCGCGTGATCCACCCCCTCAATTACGAGCACCGGCCGCTCGCCCCATTCGGGGTCGGCGATGCCCACCGCGGCGACCGCCGCACCGCCCAGATACCCACTCGCGACGCGCTCGATCTCATCGAGCGAGACGTTCACTCCGCCCGAGACGATCACGCGGTCGAGGCGGCCAGTGACGGTGAGCATGCCGCCGAGTAGGTGGCCGGCATCTCCGGTGCGGTACCAGCGCCCGCCCTGGTCGGTGATGAAGCGATCTGCCGTGAGCTGCGCGTCGCCCACATAGCCGAGCGCGAGCGCCGGGCCCGCGAGCTGCACCTCGCCTCCTCGAATGCGCACGCGAGTGTCGCCGATCTCGACGCCGTCGTAGACGCAACCGCCAGCCGTCTCGGTCATGCCATAGCTCCGCCTGAGCACGATTCCCAGTTCGTGCGCCCGGCGACGCATCTCGAGCGTCACCGCCTGCCCGCCCACGAGCACCGCGTCGAACGCGCGCAAGACATCAGCGGCGGCGGGATCCGCTTCTGCGAGCGCCAACAGGCGCGTGAACTGCACGGGCACGAGCGAGACATATCGGCGTTCGTGCCGCATGCGTTCGGCGCGCGCGAGCAGCGCAGCCGGGTCGAACGGGCCGTCGAAAAATTCGGGGGCGATGCCACTCTCCGCGCTGCGCACAAGCATCTGAAGCCCCGAAATCAGGTGCGGTGGAAGCGCGACGAGCCACTGTCCGGCACCACCAAACGCCTCGTGAGTCGCCTCCGCGCTCGCGCGCAGGGCATCGGCTGACAGCGCGACCGCCTTGGGCACGCCGCTCGAACCCGAGGTACGCACGACGAGCGCGGTGCCAGCTGGCAATGCCTCGCGTTGCAGCCGGTGGATCGCCTCCGGGTCGGCCCCCTCGCCCACCGGCAGCACCGGGGCCCCACCCTGCAACGCATCGGCGAGCGCGGCAAGCAGCCACGCGCGATCGGCAGTCGGGATGGCGCGCAGCGACGATTTCTGGGTCACCGCTTCAGAGTAGCCGACGAGGCCACACGCGTCGCGGTGGGGCCTCGCGAGACTCGGGCGATACCCTGAGGATCGTCTTTTCCGGAGCCGCTGTCTAGACTCAGCTTCGACACACTCGACACACTCGACACCTTCGACGCACAGCAGATCGGTGAATCATCATGCCCCAGTACCTGACGCGCGCAGACCTCTCTGTCGATCCCGCCCTCGCAACGTTCGTCGAGGAATCGCTCGATCAGTCGGGCCTCACGCCCGAGGAATTCTGGAGCGGTGTGAGCGATATTGTTCATGATCTCGGACCGAAGAACGCCGAGCTCCTCCGCCAGCGCGATGAGCTGCAGCACAGGATCGACGAATATCACCGTGCCCGACCCGGCACCCTTGACCCCACCGAATACCGTGCGTTCCTCGCCGAGATCGGGTACCTCGAACCCGAACCCGAAGCCTGCACTGTCACCACAACCGGTGTCGATCCGGAAATCGCCACCCTCGCCGGCCCGCAACTCGTGGTGCCCCTCCTGAATGCCCGTTTCGCGTTGAACGCGGTCAACGCCCGTTGGGGGTCGCTCTACGACGCGCTGTACGGCACCGATGCCATCGATCAGTCGGGGGCGCTTTCGGCAGGTGTCGAGTACAACCCCGAACGGGGTGCGGCCGTCATCGCGTTCGGTCGCGAACTCCTCGATCACGTCGCGCCGCTCGCGCACGGCTCGCATGCGGATGCCGCTGCCTACAGCGTCGTGGGCGGCGCACTGCAGGTGTGCCTGAAGGATGGCGAGACCACGACGCTCGCAGATCCCCTGGGTCTCGCCGGGTACCGTGGGGAAGACGGCGCTCCCACCGCGGTGCTCCTGCGACACCACGGCCTGCACCTCGAGATCACCATCAATCCCGCGGGTCGCATCGGACGCACCGACGACGCTGGTATCGAAGACATCGTGATCGAATCTGCGCTCACCACCATCATGGATCTGGAGGATTCGGTCGCCGCGGTCGATGCTGAAGACAAGGTCCTCGGATACCGCAACTGGCGCGGCCTCATGGACGGCACCCTCGCCGAGACCGTTACCAAGGATCGCCGCAGCTTCACCCGCACCCTGAACCCCGACCGAGAGTACACCGCACCGGGCGGGAAGCCACTCATGCTGCCGGGCCGATCCACCCTCTTTGTGCGCAACGTGGGGCACCTCATGCGCACCGACGCGGTGCGCGATCGCGCGGGCGCTGAGACCTTCGAGGGCATTCTCGACGCGATCATGACGGTGCTCGGATCGCTGCACGACCTGCGTGGAACGAACGCAGGAGGCAACTCGCGCACCGGATCCGTCTACATCGTGAAACCGAAGATGCATGGGTCGGCGGAGGTCGCCTTCGCCGTCGAGCTCTTCGAACGGGTCGAGCGGCTCTACGGCCTGCCCGCGAAGACCGTGAAGATCGGGATCATGGACGAGGAGCGCCGCACCTCGGTCAACCTTGCCGCGTGCATTCAGGCGGCCAGCGACCGGGTGGTGTTCATCAACACCGGGTTCCTCGACCGCACGGGCGATGAGATCCACACCTCGCTGCACGCCGGACCCATGCTGCCCAAGGGCGACATTCGCACCCAGGCGTGGCTGGGCATCTATGAGGCGCGCAACGTTGCGATCGGGGTCGCATGCGGGCTCGATGGGCGCGCGCAGATCGGCAAGGGGATGTGGGCGATGCCCGACCTCATGCACGACATGCTCGAGCAGAAGATCGGTCACGTGAATGCAGGGGCTTCGACCGCCTGGGTGCCCTCGCCCACCGCTGCCACGCTGCACGCCCTGCACTACCACCAGGTCGACGCATTCGAGGCGCGTCGGTCGCTGCCGCCGCTGCCAGCTGACAGCCTCGACACGCTGTTGCAGGTGCCGCTCGCGCGCGACGGCGATCTCACGCCCGAGGTGGTCGCAACCGAGGTCGAGAACAACGTGCAGTCGATCCTTGGCTACGTCGTGCGCTGGGTCGATCAGGGCGTCGGCTGCTCAAAGGTGCCCGACATTCACGATGTCGCGCTGATGGAGGACCGGGCGACGCTGCGCATCTCGAGCCAACTGCTCGCGAACTGGCTCGCGCACGGGATCATCACCGAAACGCAGGTCGACGACGCACTCTCCCGGCTCGCATCGGTGGTGGATCGGCAAAACTCCGGCGACCCCACCTATGAGGCGCTGCTCGGCGCGGACGGCCGCACGCCCGGCATCGCGTTCACCGCGGCGCGCAGGCTCATCGTCGAGGGAGCAGAGCAGCCGAGCGGCTACACCGAGCCGATCCTGCACGAGCTGCGGCGCACGAAAAAGGCGCAGTCGGCCCGGTGATCCGCTGGGCAGCAGATTCCGGAGATTCTGGGCCTTAGTCGCGGCACTCCGGAATGCCACCCGGGGTAAGCTTGAGGGGTGACCAAAATCTCCCGTCTGTCAAAGAAGATCGGTGCAATCGCCGAGTCCGCCACCCTCAAGGTCGATGCCAAGGCGAAGGCCCTGCAGGCCGAAGGTCGCCCCGTCATCAGCTACGCCGCGGGCGAGCCTGACTTCGCGACCCCGGCGCACATCGTCGATGCCGCCCGCGCGGCGCTCGACGACCCGAAGAACTTCCGCTACACCGCAGCCGCGGGGCTTCCCGAGCTGCGCGAGGCGATCGCGACGAAGACCGCGCGTGACTCTGGCTGGGCGGTGCCCGCCTCGCAGGTTATCGTCACCAACGGTGGCAAGCAGGCGGTATACCAGGCCTTCCAGGTGTTGCTCGATCCGGGCGACGAGGTGCTGCTGCCCGCGCCGTATTGGACGACGTATCCCGAGGCGATCCAGTTGGCCGACGGCGTGCCGGTCGAGGTCTTCGCGGGCTCCGATCAGGGCTACAAGGTGACCGTCGATCAGCTCGAGGCCGCACGCACCGAGCGCACCAAGGTACTGCTGTTTGTCTCCCCCTCAAACCCCACCGGCGCGGTGTACTCGCCGGCCGAGACGAAGGCGATCGGCGAATGGGCCGAATCGCACGGGCTGTGGATCATCGCCGACGAGATCTACCAGAACCTGGTCTACGAGGGTGCGCGCGCGCAATCAATCGTCGAGGCCGTGCCAGCGCTCACCGAACGCACCATTCTGGTGAACGGGGTCGCGAAGTCGTACGCGATGACCGGATGGCGGCTGGGATGGATGGTCGGCCCCGCCGACGTCATGAAGGGCGCAGCGAACCTCCAGTCGCACCTGACGTCGAACGTAAACAACGTCGCCCAGCGCGGCGCGATCGCTGCGTTGAATGGGCCGCAGGAGCCGATCGACCAGATGCGACTGGCCTTCGACCGTCGGCGCAAGCTCATCGTGAGTGAGCTGAACAAGGTTCCAGGGTTCCACTGCCCCACTCCCGAGGGCGCCTTCTACGCCTACGTCGACGTGACGGCAGCGCTTGGGCGCGAGATCGCGGGCGTCACGCCCACGACTTCGCTTGAGCTCGCAGACCTAATCCTTTCGGAGGCTGAGGTTGCCGCGGTTCCCGGCGAAGCGTTTGGCCCGAGCGGCTATCTGCGCTTCAGCTACGCACTTGGCGACGACGCTTTGGTTGAGGGAATCCAGCGCATCCAGCGCCTGCTCGGGGCGTAGATCGCGAGCAGGCGGGCACACTGGGCGCAGAGCCCACTGGGTGTAGCGCCCACTGGGTGTAGCGCGGATCGCGCACGCCTCGACACCCCGTCCGCGGGTGGACGGCCGCGCAGGGTTCCGGTGGGGCGAACCCTGCGCGGTTGTCATTCCCGGCCAGCGTAGAGCCCTCCGGGCGGGCGCCCCACGGGGTTTCCGTCCTCGGGTAGACGCTCGCGCGGGGTTCACGCGCCGCAAACCCTGCGCGGCAGTCCACCTGACGAGGTACCGCCGCGGCACGAATGCCGACCGCCCAGCGGAACCCGCCGCACCGGTGCTCCACTGCTCCGGTGCTCCACTACGCTGCCGCTCTGGTGCTCCACTGCTCCACTGCTCCACTGCTCCACTGGCAAATCGTGTACGATTCGGTGAACCCCGACGAAGAAGCGAGAGCCAGCGATGACTGAGGTATTTGCGCGCGAGCGCACCATGCACGATCTCCACACACGCCGGGTGCGGGTAGTGCGCACCACCCAGGTTGCTCCGAACATGGTGCGGATCACGCTCGGTGGTGACGATCTCGCGGGGTTCAGTGCCGATGGTCCCGCAGACCACGTCAAGGTGTTTTTCCCCGATCCCAAGACCGGAGTGCTGACGGTCCCCGAGCCCGGTGGGTTCCGGAAGCCACGCGCTGAGGGGGCTCCCGCCATCATCCTGCGCGACTACACCCCCCTGGCATTCCGACCCGATGCCGAGGGTGGCCCCGAACTCGACCTCGACTTCGTCTTGCACGGAGGCCACGGCGTGGCTGCGGCCTGGGCCGCGCAAGCGAAGGCTGGCGACGAGGTCGGCATCGGCGGGCCGCGCGCGTCGGTTCTTGCCCCGGCCGGAGCCGACTCGGCGATCATTGTCGCCGACGAGTCGGCGCTCCCCGCGGCCACCCGCTGGCTGCAGGCGTTCGATGCCTCGGTGCCCGTGACGGGCCTGTTCTTCGTCGCGGATGCCGAGACATCCGCGTATCTCGAGGGGGTCGACGGCGAGAAGCGCGAGCTGCACTGGTTCACCGGGGCGGATCGCGCAACCGCAGTCGAATCAGCGCTGCGCGCACTGAATATCGGCGAGCGCACCTTCGTGTTCGTTGCGGGCGAGGCGACCACCCTCATCCCGCTGCGCCGCTACCTCCGCCGCGAACTCGGCCTGAGCAAGGCACAGGCCGACGTACACGGGTACTGGAAGACGGGCGAGGTCGCGCTCGATCATCACGCCCCAATCGATCCGACCGACCCCGACGAATAGCGGGCAGAAGTCGACCGGCTCAACACCAGGACGCCGCGAGATCCCGCACCGGGCCACGGTCGGCCTGATCGCGGTCGTTGACCCGGCCCGTCTCCGCGCATACAGTTGCTAGGCGTGGCCGTCTTCCCTCGTCGGCACGTACCGATCGATAAGCGCAACGAACGCGTCAAGGTAGCGGGCCAAGAACGTGGCAGTTCGCTCATTCGTGACCTCTCCCTCGTCGGTGAAGAGCCCGGGCGTGCTCTGAATGAATGCCTCGGGCTGTCCGAGCGTAGGCGCATTCAGATGACTGAGGATTGTCTTGAGGTGCTGTTGGGCGACCGCGGTTCCGATCCCGCCGCCGGACGTACCGATCACCGCGGTGGGCTTTCCCGAGAATGAATTCTGCCCTCCGGGGCGAGAGGCCCAATCGAGCGCGTTTTTCAGCACGCCAGGAATCGAGCGATTGTACTCCGGAGTGACGATGAGCACTCCGTCCACCGCACCAATGGACTCCTTGAAGGCTCGTGCCGTTTCGGGGAAATCCGAATCGTGGTCCTGCGAATAAAATGGCAGGTGCTTGATCGGGATTTCGGTGAGCCTCGACCCCTCCGGGGCTAGCCGCACCAATACGTTGGCGAGGCGACGATTGATCGAAGTCGAAGAAATGCTTCCGACGATGTAGCCGATGGATCGTTCGGTCATGACTGGAGCTCCTGAGAACAGGCACCCGGCCTGGGCGCCGCCGACAACGGTGCGCTCTCCGTGTTCCGTGTTCGATCGAGAGTCACCCCGTTGGACAGAGCTTAGGTTACCGAGCCCACTTTCGTCCAAGGGTGTTGCTCACTCCGTCCAGAAGTGAAGCGACAAAAACTGCGACTCTGGAGTGCTCAGAGTCGCAGTTTTTGTCGCCTTCTTGCCGAGAACTACGCCCCGGTGTAGTACCCGTCAGCGACCGTGAGGGCCTCGTCGAGGGCATCGAGGCCCTTCACGAGGTCTTCCTCGGAGATCACGAGCGGCGGCGCGAGCTGCAGGCGGTTGCCCGCCGCGAACGGCCACACCCCGCGCGCCTTGCATGCACCGACTACCGCATTGAACGGCGCGAGAGCATCGCCCGACGCATTGAACGGCACGAGCGGTTCGCGCGTCTCGCGGTCGAGCACGAGCTCGAGCGCCCAGAACAGACCCTTGCCACGCACCTCTCCGACGGAAGGATGCTTCTCGGCGAACTCACGCAGGCGCGGTTCGACAACGCGGGCACCGAGGTCGCGCACGCGCTCGATGATGCCCTCTGCTTCGAAGATGTCGAAGGTCGCGACGCCCGCCGCGCAGGCGAGCGGATGCCCCGAGTAGGTGAGGCCGCCGGGGAAGGGGCGATCCACAAATGAATTGTGCACGGTCTCGCTGATGACCACGCCGCCGAGCGGAACATAGCCCGAGTTCACGCCCTTCGCGAAGGTCACGAGGTCGGGTGCCACATCAAAGCCTTGATAAGCGAACCATTCACCGGTGCGACCGAAGCCGACCATGACCTCGTCGCAGATCATCAGGATGCCGTATTTGTCGCAGATCGCGCGCACGCCGGGCAAGTAGCCGGGCGGCGGCACGAAGACGCCGTTTGTGCCGGTGACAGTCTCGAGCACGATCGCGGCGATTGTCGCGGGGCCCTCGAGTTGAACCTGCTGCTCGAGGTGTGCGAGCGCACGCTCGGTCTCCTGCTCGGGCGTCTCAGCCCAGAACGCGCTGCGGTACTGGTACGGCCCGAAGAAGTGCACGACCGAGGTATCGATCGTGTCATTTGCCCAGCGACGCGGCTCACCGGTCATCGTGATCGCGGTGCCGGTCGAGCCATGGTACGAGCGGTAGCGGCTCATGATCTTTCGGCGGCCCGTGTGCTGGCGCGCAAGACGCACCGCGTACTCGACCGCCTCAGCACCACCATTGGTGAAGAACACCGAGCGCGCACCCTCGAAGGAGTGCTCGACGATGCGCTTCGCGAGTTCACCTCGCGCGTCGTTGGCGAAGGCGGGCTGGATCGTGGTGAGGCGCCCGGCCTGCTCCTGGATCGCTTTCACGAGACCAGGGTGCTGGTGCCCGAGATTCAGGTTCACGAGCTGCGACGAGAAATCGAGGTACTCGTTTCCGTCGTAATCCCAGAACCTTGCGCCCTCGCCCTTCGCGATGGGGAGCGGATTGATCTGCCCCTGCGCCGACCACGAGTGGAAGACGTAGCCCCGGTCGTTCGCGCGCACTTCGCGCTGAGCCTCGGTATCGCCGAACTCCTGCGGCGCACCGTACAGGTCGATGTAGTCAGTCATCTGTGCTGCTCTCTTGTGTCGTCGCTGAAACTAGTTGTTGCTCGGGAAGCCGAGATCCACCTTGGAGGTGGCGGGATCGGGCCAGCGCGTGGTGACGACCTTCGAGCGAGTGTAGAAGTGGATCGACTCCGGGCCGTAGATGTGCGAGTCGCCGAACAGCGAGTCCTTCCATCCGCCGAAGGAGAACGAGCCCACGGGCACGGGGATCGGCACGTTGATGCCCACCATGCCGGCCTCAACCTCGAACTCGAACTGGCGGGCGACGCCGCCATCGCGGGTGAAGATTGCGGTGCCGTTGCCGAACTGGTGCTCGTTGATGATGCGCACACCCTCCTCGTAGGTGTCGACGCGCACGACCGCGAGCACCGGCCCGAAGATCTCATCGGAGTGGATCTTGCTGCCGGGCTTGACGTGATCGATGAGCGAGACCCCGGTAAAGAAGCCGTTGCCCTCGAACTGGTGCTCGCGGCCGTCGACCACCACGGTCGCGCCCTCGGCCTCGGCACCGGCCACGTACGACTCGACGCGATCCACTGCCTCACGGGTGATGAGCGGGCCCATCTCGCTGGCCGGATCGGTGCCGTCACCAATGACGAGCTTCTTCATGCGGCTCTGGATTGCGGGCACCAGGTCATCGGCCACGCCACCCACAGCGACGACGACCGAGACCGCCATGCAGCGCTCGCCGGCCGAGCCATAGGCGGCCGAAACGGCGGCATCGGCCGCCATGTTGATGTCGGCATCGGGCAGCACCAGCATGTGGTTCTTCGCGCCGCCGAGGGCCTGCACGCGCTTGCCGTTGGCGGCCGCGCGCTCATAGATGTACTTGGCGATCGGGGTCGACCCAACGAAGCTGATGGCCTTCACGGTCGGGCTGTCGAGCAACGTGTCGACCGCGACCTTGTCGCCGTTGACCACGTTCAGCACACCATCGGGCAGGCCCGCCTCGCGGAACAGGTCGGCGATGAAGATTGAGGCGGAGGGGTCACGCTCCGAGGGCTTCAGCACCACGGTGTTGCCGCACGAGATCGCGCTCGCGATCATCCACAGCGGCACCATAACGGGGAAGTTGAATGGGGTGATTGCAGCGACCACACCGACCGGCTGCTTCACCGAGTGCACGTCCACGCCGCCCGCGACTTGCTCGTCGCGCTCGCCCTTCAGCAGGTGCATGAGGCCGGCCGCAAACTCGACGTTCTCGAGGCCGCGCGCGATCTCGCCCGCCGCGTCGCTGAGCACCTTGCCGTGCTCGCTCGTCACGATCGCCGCAAGCTCTGGGGTGCGCTCCTTGAGCAGCTGACGCAAACGGAAGAAGACGTCGGCACGCTTGGTGAGACTGGTCTTGCGCCACGCGGGCAGTGCGGCCTGAGCTGCCGCGATGGCCTGCTCGACCGTCTCGGCCGAGGCGATCCCGACCTCGTGCTGCTCTTCGCCGGTCGCCGGGTTAAATACAGTCTGGAAGCGCTCGCCGGCTTCGACCTTTTCGCCTGCGATCAGGTGGGGAATGCGTGCCATGTGGGGCTCCTCGGTTTTCTCGGTGCTGTTCAGTCAGTGCGACGATCAATCAAAGTGTCTGGGCTACGAGCGCCCACTGGTTCCCAGTCTCGCAGGGAAGTGCGCGAGAGACCACCGTCAGACCATCCGCATCTCAACACCTCGTCATACACTTTGTATGATTGCAGCATGCCTACGTCAGCGAACGAACACGAGCACTCCCGCCTGCCGAGCGTGCGCGACGTGCTCGCACTTCCCGAGTTGCAGGCGGGCCAGCCCGAGTTGGTCGCGGGGTCGCAGGGGGTGGATCGCGACGTGCGCTGGGCGCACGTCGCCGCGGGCTCAGGCGTCGCCGAGCTGCTCGATGGCGGTGAACTTATCCTCACCACTGGCGCCGGCTGGCCCAGCGATCCCCGTGAACTCGCCGACCTCGCCGAGGGGCTCGTCACCGCCGGGGCGACCGGAGTTGCGGCCATCGTGCTCGAGCTGGGCCAGAGGTTCACTGCGGCACCGGAAGCCCTGATCCACGCGTGCGAGCTGGGCGGGGTGCCGCTCATCGTGCTGCATCGTGAGGTGCGCTTCGTGCAGATCACGCAACGGGTGCATCAGCGCATTCTTGCCGCGCAAAACGAGGCACTGCAGGCGCGCGCTGAGGTGCACGCTATGCTCACCGAACTGGGACTGAACCGCAGCCCCGTCGACTATGTGGTCGAGCGGCTCGCTGAGACACTCGGGGCCCCGGTGCTCCTCGAAGATACTGGGCATCGAGTCGTGGCGTTCGCCGGACTCGGCGCAGACCCTGCCGAGGCGCTCGCGCCGTGGGTGCGTGCCGACGGAAGGGAACCGCACCCGCGCGCAGGCGAGACCTGGGAGCGAGTCGCCGTCGAGGCGCGCGGTCGCCGCTGGGGGCACGTGACCGCGCTCGCTGGCCCGCCGCACCCAGCTGGGCGTCGCACGGTGCTCGAACTCGGGGCGTTCGCCCTCGCGCTCGGGCGGCTCGCCGACTCAGAGGGCGACCAGTGGATGCAGCTCGGATCCAAGCGATTGTTCGAGGCGCTCCTCGGCGGTCGATACCGCAGCGATGCCGAACTCTCCGCGCAGCTCGCCGCTTCCGGCCTCACGCTTGATGGTCGCACCGTCATCGCCGCGACTCTGCGCGGCACGGGAGAGTTCGGCGGGCACGCCACCCTCGAGCGCGCCACCCTCGAGACCGCGCTCCGGCGGGCGATCGCACCCGAGGGCCGGGCCCTGATTGCCCCCGATGACGAGGCAGCCGAGAGTGGGCACGTGCTGCTCGCCCTGCTCTCGTTTCCGGCCGAAGACCCGAGGCTCATTTCGACTGTGGATCGCGACGTTCCGTCGCTCGCCACTCGGCTCGCACACGAGCTCAGCATGCTCGTACCGGGCACGACCCCACCATCCTGGCGGGCCCACCTCGCACTTGCCACACCCGCGCGGAGGCTGCGCCAACTCGTCGCCGCGCTCGAGCAGGTTCGCGCAGCCGGCCGGATCGCGCCCACCGGCGAGGTCGGTCGGGTGACGGTGCAACAAGCGGACCGTCAACCGCTCGCACACCTCGTGCGCGCACTTGCCGGCACCCCCGAGCTGCAGGAGTTCGCGACCGACACCCTCGCGCCGCTCCTTGCCCACGACCGGGCAGCCGGCGCGACGGGTGATCTCCTGCGGGTGCTCGCCGCGTACACCGAGCACCCCACGAACCGCTCACTCGCCGCACAGGCCGCTCGCCTGTCTCGCTCAGTGTTCTACCAGCGACTCTCGCTGATCGAGGATCTTTTGGATGTGGATCTCAGCAGCGGTGAGACCATCGCGACCCTCACCGTCGCGCTACTTGCGCTCGATACGCCGACTCACTCCCCGTAAGACAGAGGATCCAGGCCACCCCGCATCCCGGCCTGCTCACGATGCAGACGCCAATACGCTCCCTCGCGCGCAAGCAACTCGGCGTGCGTGCCACGCTCGACAATCCGACCTGCCTCCAGCACGAAAATGCGATCCGCATCGATCACGGTGGAGAGCCGATGCGCGATCGCGATCGTGGTTCGTCCCGACCGCGCGACGTCGAGTGCACGCTGCACGATCCGCTCGCTCACCGTGTCGAGCGCGCTCGTGGCCTCGTCGAGTACGAGTACCGCCGGGTCCTTCAACAGCACTCGAGCAATCGCGATCCGCTGCTTCTCGCCTCCCGATAGCCGGTAGCCGCGTTCGCCGACAACCGTGTCATAGCCCGCCTCGAACGACACGATCGTGTCGTGAATGTTGGCTGCCCGCGCTGCCGCCTCGAGTTCCGCGTCAGTCGCCTCGGGGCGGGCGTAGCGCAGATTCTCGGCGATGGTGGCGTGGAAGAGATAGGACTCCTGTGTGACCATGCCCACTTGCTCCATGAGCGAGACGTGACTGAGCTCGCGCACGTCATCACCCGCGAAACGCACCGTTCCGTCGGTCGCGTCATACAGGCGCGGGATGAGGTAGCTGATGGTGGTCTTGCCCGATCCACTGGGTCCAACGAATGCGACGAACTCACCGGGCTGCACACTGAAAGACACCTCGTTCAAGGTGTGCAGGGAGTGCTCTGTTGCGTCGGGATAGCGGAAACACACCCGGTCGAATTCGATGAGGGGGGCCGCAGTCGGTGTGATGCCGTCCGAGGTTGCAGGCTGTGCGGGTGCGGCGGCAAGCAAACTCACCGGGCGGGCGTCTGGTCGATCCACAATCTGCGGCTTGAGATCGAGGTACTCGAAAATTCTTGCGAACAGCGCACCCGAAGTCTGCAGGTCCAGGGCGACGCGCATGAGCCCCATCATCGGGAACAGGAGGCGTGCTTGCACCGTTGTGAACGCGACGACCGTGCCAGCGGTGATGCCCACGTCGCCCCCCGTGATCAGCCACCCGGCGATGAGGTAGACGATCGCGGGCACCGCTGAGAGGAAGACCTGCACCACCGCAAAAAACCACTGCCCACTCATGGCGAGGCTCGTCTGCAGCGAGATAAGTCGCGAATTCTCGTCGGAATATCGCTGCGTTTCCTCCTGCTGTCGGGTAAACGACTTCGAGAGCAGCACACCGGAGACGCTCAGCGCCTCCTGCGTGATGGCGCTCATATCGGAGAGCGATTCCTGCGTCTTGCCCGCGATCTTCGCGCGCACCTGACCCACGCGGCGCTGCGCAATCACGAGCGCCGGGAGCAGTATCACCGCAACGATGGTGAGTTGCCAGCTCAGCGCGAGCATCGCAATGAACGCCGCAATCACGGTCACCGTGTTGCCGATCACGCTCGAGACCGTGTTGGTGAGCACGCTGGCCACGCCGCCGACGTCGTTCTGCAACCGTGACTGGATGACTCCCGTCTTCGTGCGGGTGAAGAACGCCAGCTCCATCTTCTGCAGGTGCGCAAAGAGTTTCACCCGCAGATCGCCCATGACCTGGTTGCCGACCTGAGCGGTGAGCCGCGTCTGCACGATGCCGATGGCTGCGCTCGCCAAAAAGGTGAGCAGCATCACGCCAGACAGCCACGCGATGACCGTCATGTTCGGGGGTCCGCCCGCGGGAAACAGCCCGTCATCAAATATTCTCGCGGTGAGTAGCGGGGGCACGATGCCCAAGGATGCGCCGACCACCACCAGCACCACGACCACGACCAGCTGCACCCGGTACGGGATGAAGAGTTCTCGAATCCGCCCGCCCAGGTTCTCGACCTTCGGCGCCTCGCTGTTCGCACGCTTCTGCGCCTCATAGTCGGCGCTCGAGACACGCGCTGCGCCGCGGGGCCCGCCGCCACCCATACTCATGGTTCGAAGCCTATGTTCAGCGCGGCCGCAGCGGCGAGTGCTGCTGCACCCACGCGTACATAGCGACCGCGGCTGCGGCAGACGCGTTGATCGAGCGAGTGGATCCGTACTGTGTGATCTCGACCACGGCCTCGGCCGCGGAAATCGCCTCCGGGGTCAGCCCCGGCCCCTCCTGCCCGAAGAGCATCACGCAGCGCTCCGGCCAGTCGAAGGTCTCCATAGGCACGCAGCCGGGCACGTTGTCGACCGCAATGATCGGAATTCCCTCGGCCGCGGCCCACGCGACGAGCGCCCCCACGTCTTCGCGGTGCTCGACGTGCTGGTACCGGTCGGTCACCATCGCGCCGCGCTTGTTCCACCGACGACGACCCACGATGTGCACCGTGTCAGCGGCGAACGCGTTGGCACTGCGCACGATGGACCCGATGTTCATATCGTGCTGCCAGTTCTCGATCGCCACGTGAAACGGGTGCCGGTGCCGGTCGAGATCCGTGCGGATCGCCTCCATGCGCCAGTACCGGTAGCGATCCACCACATTGCGGGTGTCGCCGTGCTCGAGCAGTTCGGGGTCGAAGTGGTCGCCCTCGGGCCACGCGTCACGCCCGCCCGGCCACGGGCCGATGCCGGACGTCGTGCGCTCCGGGTGCGGCTCGGTCCGCACTTCGATCGGCGGTTCGATCGGCGGTTCGGGGTGCGCTTCGGCTGGCTGTTCGGGCTGCGCGGCCCTAGTTTCCAGTGGATCGCCGCTGCCGCTCATGGTCTCTGTCACCAGCCCATTCTTCCACCTGGCGGGCAATGCCGTCGCCGGCCACGAAGTTCGCGCGTGCTGGGGTTTCGGAATCAGGGGCGAGGCCTGCGCAGGCGAGAGTTACTCGGAGGCGGCGGAGAGCTGATCCACCTCGGACTGCGTGAGCTCGAGCTCGAGCGATGCGAGGAGCGCTGGGAGCTGCGCGGTGTTGCGGGCGCTCGCGATGGGGGCGGCGACTGTGGGCTGCTGTCGCAGCCAGGCGAGTGCGACCGTCGCGACCTCAACTCCGTGCGCCGCGGCCACCTCGTCGAGTGCCGCGAGCACCGCGCGTCCGCGATCGTTCAAGTACGCCACCGATTCCTCGGCGCGAGGGCTCGCACCTGGCGCATCGGCGTCTGCGACGTCGCGGTACTTCCCCGCCAAAAAGCCGTGTGCGAGCGAGTAATAGGGGAAGACCCCGAGCCCCTCGCGCTCTGCCACCGCACGCTGACCATCTGTCTCGAAACCCCGCTCCATCAGGTTGTAGTGGGGCTGCAGCGCCACTGGCAAATGGTAACCGCCTTCCCGAGCGATGCGGATCCACTCGCTCACGCGATCGGCTGTGAAGTTCGATAACCCGATCGCACGCACCTTGCCAGTATCGACCAACTCGGAGAACACGGCGACCGTCTCGGCCAGCGGGGTGTCGGGATCGTCTTTGTGAGCGTAGTAGAGATCGATTCTGTCGGTTCCGAGACGCTGCAGCGACGCGTCGGCCGCGGCGCGCACGTTGTCGGGCGCGAGCCCCAAAAAATCGGGGTGGGAGAAGACCTTGGTCGCGATGGTGACGCGGTCTCGGCTGCCGCGGGCCGCGATCCACTCACCAATCAAAGTCTCGCTCTCGCCGCCCGTATTGCCGGGCACCCAACGCGCGTAGCTGTCTGCGGTGTCGACGAAGTCTCCACCACCGGCAACGAACGCGTCGAGCACCGCGAACGTGGCATCGCGGTCGGCGGTCCAGCCGAACACGTTGGCACCGAGCGCGAATGGCGCGATCTCAATCTCGGAGTGACCAATTCGAGTGCGGTGAGCCATGGAGGTTCCTTTCGGGGTTGCCTTCGCTCGGAGAAACTCGCGGTCCAGGCTCCAATTTGGCGTTTCCGACCTGGATTTTGCGGATCTCCGAGTGTAGCGGTGGCGAGGCGGCGTAGCGACGGCAAGGCTGCTGCGATGCTGCGGCGTTCCCCGCCGCCGCTACGCCAACCTGCGCTACTGGATGGTCTTCTCGAGCGGACGCTTCGCGGCTGCACCCCGGGCCTTCGGCTGATCCGCGGTCGCCGAATGGTCGCCAAGTCTTGCGTCGAAGCCCTCGGGCACCAGGAGGTCCTCGCGGCTGAGCTCGGAGATCGACTTGTGCCCCAGGCCCAGCACCGCAGAGTCGAGACCCATGCGCAGCAGGTCGAGCACGTTTTCAACACCCGTCTGCCCATTCGCGCCGAGGCCCCACAGGTATGCGCGACCGATCATCACCGCACGTGCGCCGAACGCGAGCGCCTTCGCGACATCGCCGCCGCGACGCACCCCACCGTCGAGCAGCACCTCGACCTGGTCGCCCACCGCGTCTGCGATCGGCCCCAGGCAGCGGATCGCTGCCGGTGTCGTGTCGAGGTTGTTGCCACCGTGGTTTGACACCGAGATCGCGTCCACCCCGGCATCCACCGCGCGCTTTGCATCATCGAGTCGCGTCACGCCCTTCAGCATGAAGGGGCCACCCCACTCCTTGCGCAGCCATTCCACGTCCTCCCAAGACGCGGGTGGCGTCTGCATCCACTCCCCGTACGCACCAAAGAAGGTGGGGGCCGGGCCATCCGCGGGCTTCAGGTTCGGCGCGGTGAGATCCGGCAATCCAGCCTTCAACCACTGCAGCGTCCACTTCGGGCGGATCATGCCTTCCGGGGCGAACTTAATCAGCGCGGGCAGGTTCATCTTCTCGGGAATCGACGGGCTGCCCCAGTCGCGGCCCACCGAGAAGGACCAGTCGGTGGTGAGGATCAGTCCCTTTGCACCTGCTGCCCGGGCACGTTCCACGCGCGCAAGAATCTGCTCCTTCGTTCCCGTCCAGTAAATCTGGAAAAAGGTATTCTCGTTCGCCGCAGTTACCTCTTCGACCGGCTTCGACGCGAACGAGCTGAGCCCCATGATCGTGCCGCGGGCGGCCGCCGCCCGCGCCACGGCTACCTCACCATCGGGGTGGATTGCCTGCACACCCGTGGGGGAAATCATCACCGGCATGGAGACCGGGATTCCCATGATCGTCGTCGACAGATCGCGTGGCGCCTGATGGCCCGCCACGTGCGGCGCGAACTGCAGCTTCGCAAACGCATCCATGTTCTCCTGCGGGGTGCGCCCCCGCTCCGACCCCGCGACCAAAGCCGCGTACACCGACGGCGGGATGTTCCGCTTCGTGCGACGCTGCGCCTCAAGCACCGACTCAAACCAGGGGTTCTGCTTCCACGGCCACAAGCTCATTGGTCGTCTCACTTTCTTCGTCGTTGAATCTCAGCACCAGTGCCGATAGGCGTTGCTGCGCGATGCGGTGAAGCTGCGCAACCCAATACGGACATCATAATGGCACCGAGTGCCAATAAGGAAGCAAATCTTGCGGATCACGCGCAGGCTGACCGCGCGGCAGACCTCTAGCGCGAATCAACGCCGAACATTCGAGACACCGCAGGGGCGACATCGCGATGGGTGCGGATAATGCGGCAGATGCCGCGTCCACGAGATGCGAGTTGGCGCCCCAGGTCAACATCTTTCTCGCCACTCGAATCAAGCAGTACGTCGAGCCGCGGCAGCTTCGCGGCGAGCGGGCGTGGATCGGGCCCGGCGTTGTGCACACAGTCCGACAGCAGCACCACGCGCGCATGCTCGGCCGGCACTCCCGCGAGCTGCTTGGCCGCGATCTCGAGCGGAAACGCGACGTTGGTGAGCCCGCGGGCCGGAAGTCGGAGCACCCGATCCAGCAGCTCGCGAGGTCTGACCTCGTCACCCAGCTTCAGGAGCACCGCGGCATCCGACCAAAAGGCCACGACGGCGAGGGAATCGTGCGCGAGTTCCGCAGAGAGCGCTCCGACGGTCGCGGCGGCGGTCTTGATCCGCTCGCCTTTCATCGAACCAGATATATCGACAAGCAGCACAACCGAGCGGCGGGTGAGGAGGCGCTCGCGCACCTTGATATCTTCGTCCTCCGGCACCGGTCTCTCAGCAAGCACCTCAATCGTCGCGTCGAGATCGATCTCGTCAGAGGCGCCGCGATAGGGCACGCTGTGCAAGCGGCCCAGCCCGCGGATCGCAGCGCTGTCACGGCGCGGCTTCGGGATCGCGAGCCGCTCGGCGATCTGCCGGGCGAGTCGCTGCACCTCGGGATCAAGCTGGGTGTCGGGATCGGCCAGACCGAATGCGTTAACCAGGCCCGCCGGTTCATCCGTTTCGCCGGGTGCGGAGCTTCCGGGCATGGGCGGCTTGCCCGTGGCGGTGGTGCCGTCTCCCGGCATCACCAGGCCCCCCTTTCCGCTCATGTCGTGAAGCGCGGGCGCTTCATCCAGCTGCTTGGGGGTGCGGTTCAGTGGTGCGCCGCGCGTCGATGTCTTCTTGTCACTCCGCTTCTGGATGGGGGAATCGACGGCCATTTCTCTTCATCCCGGTGCGGCCTGGTTCGGGTTCAGAATGAAATGGTCCTCCCAAATTTCGCGCAGCACCTGTTCGGGGGTGAGTTCGGCGGCTTCATCGACGTGGATCCTGCCAGACAGCCCCACGATCATGGCGTCGTAGAACATGTCTGAGTAGCCGTCGTCTTCCGCGGTGTGGATGTCACGGCCTGCCGCCAACTGCACGACGATCATCGCGGTGTCGATCGCACCGCGCACGCTGGAGCCCTGCCGCACATCGTCGTGCTCGCGGGTTGCGCGCGTGACCGCGACGGCGTCGGCCGCGATCCGCTCGCCGAACTCGCCGCTCACGCCGGCGCGGCGTCGCACGATATCGACCTCGGCGGCCTCGTCTTGATAGCCAATCGACAGCCGATTTAGCCGATCGTGCACGCTCGTGGAGAGGCGCGACGTGCCGACATTGTCGTAGGGGTTCATCGACGCGATCACGCGAAAGGTGGGCAGCGCCTGAATCTTCCCCACTCGTGGCACCGTGATCGAGCGGTCGGCCATAGCGGTGAGGAGCGTGTTCAGGGTGTCTTCGGGGGCGCGGTTGAACTCTTCGATGTAGAGAAAGCCACCCGTCTGCATCGCCTCGAGCAACGGACCCGCCACGAAGTTCTCGGGCGAATAGTCTTCGCGCAGCACGCGCGAGGGATTGTGGTGCCCGACGAGCTTCGCCGGGGTCAGGTCGGCGTTGCCCTCGACGAACAGCAGCGGAATACCCCACTCGGCGGTGATTGCCGACAGGATCGTCGTCTTGCTGGTGCCGGGAGGGCCCTCGAGCACGATGTCACGTCCGGCGGCCACCGCGGCGAGAGTCAGCTCGAGCTCGCGCTCACGTCCCACGACCCGGGATGCAATGCGATCCCGGCTCTCTCGAGACAATCGGGGGGTGGTCGTCATCTGGGCTGCCTCAGTCACGGTCTTCTTTCTGCGCGTATTGGTTCCATTGCAGGGAGATGGGCCCCGACCTCGAAGCCGGGACCCATTCCGTGCTTCAGTTGTTCAGAGTTGGCCGCCGGCATCGACGACGTGCGTCGTGCCGGTCACGTAACGCCCGTCGTCAGAGACGAGATACAGAATCGCGTTCGATATGTCGACCGGTTCCATTGCCGAGATAGGTAGCCGGTTGAGGGTGAGCGCCGCCTCTTCGAAGTCCGCGCGAGTCGGATGTTCGAGATCGGGCCTAAACAGCTTGTAGGTCGGCTCGTTCAGGATCATGTCAGTCGCGACCGTTGTCGGGTGCACGGTATTGACCCGAATTGACTGTGGCGCCAACTCCTTTGCGAGCACCTTCGAGAGCATGACGAGTCCGGCCTTTGCCGCCGAGTAGTGTGCAGTTCCGGCGTTCGCGTAGATAGCAGCAAGAGAACTTGTGATGACGACCGATCCGCCTCGGCCACCCTTCTCAATGTGCGGGATGGATGCCTTGAGAGTCTTCCACACCCCGGTGAGGTTGATGTCGATCATCGTGTTCCAGGTCTCTTCACTCATCTCAAGTGAAGACGCCGGGGTCGAAATACCCGCGTTCGCGAGCACAATGTCGAGTCGCCCCAGCTCGGCGACGCCTCGATCCACTACGGCTTTCATCGCGTCAAAATCGCGCACGTCCGCCTCTGCCGCAACGATGCGACGATCGAGCGCCTCGACCTGGCGCACCGTCTCCTTCATATCCTCGGCTGTTGCCGTGGGATAGGGGACGGTCTCAATCTGATTCGTCACATCAATCGCGATGATGTCGGCGCCCTCTTGAGCCAGCCGCACCGCGTGCGAACGACCCTGGCCGCGTGCCGCGCCGGTAATGAAGACCACTTTGCCTTCGAGTTTTCCTGCCATGATTCTTGCTCCTTTGCAATCGAGGGCTCGACTCATGCCTTGCCCTGGCTGAATCAGCATTGGTGACGGAATCGAAGAGGGCGGGGCATGAGCCCCGCCCTGCAATCCGCTAGTACTGTGAGAGACCGCCGTCGACGGCCATCGCGTGACCGGTGACCCACGCGGATTCATCGGATGCCAGGAAGAGGACCGCGTTCGAGATCTCGCGGGCTTCCATCATGCCGGGGATCCACTGGGTGAGCATCCCCGTCAGCGAAGGGTTTTCGGCCATGCCCTTGACAAAACCGCTGTCTTCGACACCCATGATGCCCTGCGCCATCGGCGTGTCGACGCCGCCGGGATGCACACTGTTGACGCGGATGCCGTCCTTCGCGAGTTCCTGAGCGAACGACTTCGACATGCCTGTTACCCCGTACTTCGACATGTTGTAGGCCATGTTCCACGGGCCAGCCTTCAGGCCATTTGCCGAACTCGTGAGGATGATCGAGCCGCCATTGCCCGCCTCGAGCATGTGCGGCAAAGCGGCCATCACCGAGTTCCACACACCGATGAGGTTGATATCGAGCGTGGTGCGCACAATCTCGGGGGTCATCGAGTGCCACGGGCCAACGATGTCGACTCCGGCGTTGCCTGCGACGATGTCGAGTCGGCCGAACTCAGCCACGCCCTTGGCGACGACCGACTTCATCTTCTCGAGGTCGCGAACGTCGCAGGTCTCGGCGACAATTCGCCGATCGAGGGCCTCAACGAGACGAACCGTCTCCTTCATATCTTCAGCGTTGGCCGTGGCATACGGCACATTCTCGACCTGGGTATCGATGTCGATCGCGATGATGTCGGCGCCCTCTTCAGCGAGGCGAATGGCGTGTGCTCGACCCTGCCCGCGAGCGGCTCCGGTGATGAATGCAACCTTGCCCTGAACTCGTCCTGCCATGGTGAATCCTTCCAATCGGTGGATGTTCCGTAGGTGAAGATTTTCGCGGCCTCGTGCGTCGCCCCGTTGATCCGCACCGTGTTCGACTGAGCCTAATGACACTTGGTGCCAATTGGAAGGGGTGTCCGGCGAGTATCGGGTATACAGTCGGTGAATCGGGTTAAGAAGAAGGGAGCAATGATGAACGACGACCTACTCACACCCGCTCGCAGTGGTCGCGCCCCGGCAACCACGCACGGTGAACTCAGTCACGTCGCGCTCACCCTGTTCTTCGAACGCGGCTTCGATCGCACCACCATCGACGAAATTGTGACCGTGGCTGGCATCGGTCGGCGCACCTTTTTTCGTTACTTTCCGTCGAAGAACGATCTGCCGTGGGGTGATTTCGAGTTCTTGCTCGACAAGATGCGCGCGAGCCTGCAGCAGGTTGACCACCGCGAGCCGCTCATCGAGGCGCTCCGAAAAGCCGTGATCGACTTCAACCGGTTCCCGGCCGACGAGCTTCCTTACCACCGCAACCGCATGTGGCTCCTCCTCAACGTGCCATCCCTCGTGGCTCACTCCACCCTGCGTTACGCCGCCTGGCGAGGCGTAATTGCCGAGTACGTCGCCGAGCGTCGCGGCGAGCGCCCCGATGACCTCACCCCACAGACCATCGCATGGGCCTGCCTCGGTATCTGCCTCGGGGCCTACGAGCAGTGGCTCGCCCATGAAGAAGGCGATCTGCTCGAGCTTCTCGACACCTCATTTGGCACCGCGGAGGCGATCTTTGGGGTCGCGGACGCGCGGCCGACCCCGGGCATCACCGCCGCATGACCCACACGCTCGTCGTCGGGGGCGGGGCCGCGGGGGCGGCGCTCGCCGCCAGGCTCAGCGAGGATCCACAACGACAGGTCACGCTGGTCGAGGCCGGACCGGCCGGATCCACCCCGCAAGAATTGCTCGACGGCGGGACACTCCCAGCCGCCGTGCCCGGTCACCCGGCCAACTGGGCATTTGAAGCAGAGCTGCTACCGGGAGTTCCACACACGGTGCCCCGCGGCAAGTTGCTGGGTGGATCGAGCGCCATCAACGGCGGCTACTTCATCCGCGCGCGCCCCGCAGATTTCGCGCGATGGGCCAGGTGTGGCGGGCCAGCGTGGGGGTACGAGCGAGCGCTCCCCGTGCTGGAAGCGCTCGAACACGACCTCGATTTCGCGGGTCAGCCGGGCCACGGAGCACACGGACCGATGCGGTTGGCGAGGCCCGCCCAAACGGGCGATCTCACTGCGGCATTTCATCGCGCCGCGCACGATCTGGGGTTTTCGGCAGAGCCCGACAAGAACGCCCCCAGCGCAACGCCCGGAGTTGGCCCGGTACCGTCGAACATCATCGACGGGGTGCGGAGAAACACGGCGCTCGCGTATCTCGAGCCCGTGCGCGACCGACCGAACCTGCGCATCCTCGGCGACACCCAGGTGCTGCGCGTGCGCATCGAACTCGGGCGCGCCACGGGGGTCGAGACGAGCGCTGGCTGCATCCCGGCCGACGAGGTGGTGCTCTGCGCGGGCTCAGTTGCCACCCCGCAGCTGCTCATGCTCAGCGGCATCGGGCCCGCCGAGCACCTCGCCCAGTTTGGCATCGCGTTGGTCGCCGATCTCCCCGTCGGAGAGCGATTCAGCGATCATCCCAACCTCACGGTCGACTGGATCCCCACCCGCTCCTTGCTCGATGAGCGCGAGCGATTCGCGTTCCCCGCAGCACTGAACTTCGATTCCTCCGGCGCTGCGGCGGAGTACCCCGAGGGTGACCTCGAGGTACTGCTATCCGTCAAACCTTCGGAGGCGTTGTTCACTGGTGTTTCGAACGCGGATCCCTGGCCGGGCACCGACACGATGCAGCTTTTCGTCGCGCTGCAGCAACCGCGCGGGCGGGGAAGGTTGCGTCTCGTGAGCGCCGATCCACTCGCTCGCCCTCGCATTGAGTACCGATATCTCGAGGAGTCCGAGGACCGATCACGCATGCGGATTGGTGTGCGCACCGCCGCGAACCTCCTGCGCACGCAGGCATTCGCGGCGCTCTTCGATCGATTCGTTTCGATTAACGAGCCGATTCTTGCCGACGACGCGCGGCTCGATGCGTGGATCCGCGTGCACCTGGGCACCGCGATTCACCTCAGTGGATCCGCGCCGATCGGCACCGTGGTCGACGGCGCGGGGCGCGTGCGCGGCATCGAGGGGTTGCGGGTTGCCGACACCTCGATCTTGCCGACCGTGCCTTCGCGAGGCCCGTTCAACACCGCGGTGTTTATTGGGGAGTTGATTGCGCGGCAGATGCGCGATCCCGGTGCCACGATCTGAGGGCCGCCGGATCGTCGGTGATGATGAGGTCGATGCCGCTGTCTGCAGCAAATTGCCACTCTTCGGGCGCGTTCAGGGTGTAGGTGGCCACGCCCAGCCCCTCGGCGCGCAGTCGCTCGACGGCACCCGGCACGGCCGCAAAGAGGGCACCCTTTGCGCCCACGCACGAGACCCCGAGGTCGAGTGCCAGATCGACGATCTCATCGGCGAGCTCGCGGGTCAGCAGGGCACGAGCGAACTCGGGGGCAACGCGCTGCAGTGCCTCCATCGTGGCGAGGTTGAACGACTGCAGCACGACGCGATTCACCATTTGCCGATCGCGCAGGTGCCCCACGACGGGCTCGAGTTGCGCGTCGCTCCAGTCATCCTTGAGTTCAACCAGCACGGCGACCGGTGCGGGTTCAAGCTCCGCGGCGGCCTCCTCGAACGTGGGCACCCGCTCCCCCGCGAACGCCGGATCGAAGTCACTTCCCGCATCCATCGAGCGGATCTGCCCCAGGGTGTATTCGCGCACCCATCCCATGCCGTTGGTGGTGCGGTCGAGTGTGGGATCGTGCATGAGGATCGCACGACCATCCTTGGTGCGCCGGAGGTCGATTTCGACGAAATCGGCGCCGGTCTGTACGGCCGCTTCGATACCTGCGAGGGTGTTCTCGGGCGCAAGAAGAGCTGCACCGCGGTGCGACACAATCGCGGGGGCAGCCTCGCGTTGCAGCGCACCGTACCCCTGCAGCGTGCTCGCGGCGGCGGCGTGTGGGGTCGCGCCGACGTCGACGAGGAGAAGTGCGGTGAGTACCCAGGAGAGGGAGCCGATTCGCAGCACACGCTGGCGCAGGCTCGTGCGCGGGCCTGCGCTCACCCCGCTCGTTCCCGGCATTCCGGTTCCCCCTCGCCTCACGCAACGCTGCGTGTGACGACTACCCTATCCGGATTCGTTACCCTTTTGTGACATTTGTTCGAGCATCACTTTCCTTCCCTGCTTCCGCCATCCCCGGCACACTGCCCGCCAACACGCCACCCACTCCCCAGCCGCCACACTCACGTCGGGCATTTCACTCCAGTCGGATAGATTCCCCAATTTCTATCCGACTGAAGTCAGACACCCGACGTGGGTGGATGACCCTGGGCAAGGAGATACCTCCGCTCGCGACAGGTGGCGGAGATCGAGGCAATCGCCGCTAGCGGCGAGTGGCGGAGAGCACGGTGAAGGTGCGGTCGCGCGCGAGCTCTCGCACGGGGCCGATGACGCGTGCAACCAGGGTCCGGTAGCGCAGGTGCGAGTTGAACACGAGCCGCAGTTCGCCGCCGGGTGTGAGCGCACGAGCGCACGATTCGATGAGCCGGTGCGCGACACCCGCGTGCACCGTCGCTCCCGTATGAAACGGTGGGTTCAGCAGAATGAGATCGGCCCATCCATCGGGCACCGCTTCCGTCGCATCAGCACGGTGGATCGCGACACGGTCACTCACCCCGGCCGCCGCCGCGGTGAGACGCGTGGCCGCCACCGCTGCCGCGGACTGGTCGGTCGCGATCACCCGCGCCTTGGGGAAGGTGAGAGCCGCCGCAGTCGCCAGTACCCCGTTTCCGCATCCGAGGTCGACGATGCGGTGCGCAGATGCCGGGGGTGCCTCGCGCAGCGTGCGCAGCAACAGCCGGCTACCGTGGTCGAGCGCCGAGCCCCCGAAGGTCGCCCCGAACGCGGCGACGCGAAAACTCAGGTCGGGGTCGGTGCCCCACGCCGGAAAGCGATTCGTACCCAGCTCTGCCGCTGGGTGGGGCCGCGACGCGGTCAACAGCCGCGACTTGCGCCACCCCAGACCAGCGCTGACCTCACCGAAGCTGCGCGCCAGCACTGCGTTCATGCCGTGTGACATGTGCTTGATCCGCCCCCCGGCGAGCAGAACCACCTCCGGATGCGCGCACCGCGCCACCAACTGGGCGATCTCGTCGAGCGCCGCGAGTCCCCGCGGCAGCTGCAGGAGTACGAGCCGAGCGCCCTCCAGCAGCGAGGCATCGAGCGCGTGAGAGGTGAACGTGTCTCTCAGCCCGAGTCGCTCGGCGTTCCGCGCGAGGGCTCGCTCGCCCAGCAACGGATCTTGGTGCGCGCGAATTCCGTGAGTACCGAGAGCGGTTGTGGCCCCCACCGTGAGCGCTCCGTGGCGGTCGCCGATGGTCACAACTGTGCCGGGGAGCGCCTCGTGCCCGGAGGCGATCCACTCGGATGCGGCCTCGAGCAGCAGTTCATCGGTCGCGTCAAACGCCTCGAGCTCGGCCGCATCGAAGTCTGGTTCGCGCGAGAGCCCTGCGAACAGCGCGTGGAGATCGGTCACCGCCCCATTCTCGCACTGCCGCCGCGTGCCGAGTGGGGGAGTGCGCCAGCCCTCACCTCCTGGCCCCCCGAGAAGTCGCATTTCCACGACGCCTCGCCCGTAGGTGGTGGAGTTGGGACCCCTCGGCGGGGCAGAGCGGGGGAAGGCGGGTGGGGGAAGGGCGAACGGCACCACTGCACCTACTCGCCGAAGAAGGCATCCCGAATGCGGGAGCCGCGATCGCGCAACAGCGCCTCGCACGACTCCGTCTCGACGATGCGACCACGTTGCATGATGTGGGCGGTCGTGCCGATCTGCAGCGCCATTTCGGCGAACTGCTCGACGAGCAGGATGCCCATCCCAGATGCCGCCAGGCTCACGAGCGTCCCCATGAGGGTCTGCACCGTGCGCGGTGCAAGCCCGAGCGAGAGCTCGTCGACCAACAAGACCTTCGGTTGGGTGGCGAGCGCGCGCGCGATAATGAGCATCTGTTGCTCGCCGCCAGAGAGCACCCCCGCGCGCATATTCTGCTTGCCTGAGAGGCGCGGGAAGAGTTCGAAAGCCCGCTCACGCGCCTGCCGAGAGCGATCCACCACCGCGAGATTCTGCGCGACCGTCAGTTTCGAGAACACCGTGCGCCCCTGCTCGACAGAGGCCAGCCCGCGCGCGGCGCGGCGGTGCGGCGGCGCGGTGTGGATCTGATGGCCATCCAACGAGATGGAGCCTGAGGCGGCGGGTAGCACCCCCGCGATGCCTTCGAGAAGTGTGGTCTTGCCGGCGCCGTTGGCGCCAAGCAACACGGTGATCTCGCCCGAGGGAACAGCGAGCGTCACATCGCGACAGACCGTGAGATCGCCGCGTTTCACAGAGAGCCCGTCCACCCGAAGCTCGCCTGCGCCGAGATTCTCTGCCAAAGCAATCTCGGCTCTCAGCTCGTTTCTCATTGATCGACCCCCTGCCCCAGGTACGCCGCAATGACCCGCGGATCAGCGAAGACCTCGGCAACGGGGCCGCTTGCAATGGCGCGGCCCTCGTCGAGCGCGGTAGCGCGGGCCGAGGTAACACGCACGAATTCTATGTCGTGCTCAATGAGCAACACGGCGCAGCCAAACTCGGCAGGGATCCGGCGCACTCGTTCGGCAAGCCCCAGCCGCTCGCCTTCACCCAGCCCCGCGGCCGGCTCGTCGAGCAGCACAATCTGGGGCCGGGCGGCCAGCGCTCCGGCAATCTCGAGCAGGCGCCGCGATCCACTATCAATCAGGCGGATCGGCACGCGACCGTCAGGCAGCCCGAGGAACTCGTGTACCTGCGAAATTGTAGCCACATCGGCGCGGCCAGAGGCGAGCCGCAGGTACTCGTCGACCGTCATTGCGTCGATCGATCTGAGGTGCTGAAAGGTGCGTCGCATGCCGCCCCGAGCGCGCTCGCGAGCGGTCAACCCGTCGAGTGGATCGCCCCCCAGCCGAACGACCCCTCCGTATCTCGGCAGGAACCCGCTCACGGCATCGACCAGCGTCGTCTTGCCGGCCCCGTTTGGGCCGATGAGCGCGTGCACTTCACCCTGGGCCACCGTCAGGTCGACCGCGTCCAGCACCCGGGTCGGGCCGTATTCGACGGTCAGTGCAGTGACCTCGAGACACGGCCGGGAGGGCCAAGCTACACCAGACATCTGTGATGAGAAAGCTTCTGTCGCGAGTTCCGAGGTGGCAGGCGACTCGGCGCGCGGAGTCCCGGGAGGGGGCACCGGCCCGAGCTCGCAGGTGACGCGCGCGCCGCGGAAGGCGCGCCCCTGCAACTTCGCGGCGAACTGCTCGGCCAGCCCGCCATTGCCCCGGCGCAGCACGTCGAACGCGCCGATCGCCAGCAGGGCGTTCCCGAGGTCGAGCGGAAGGCCGATGCGCCGCAGCAGTTCGGGCATGAACACCGTGAGCGCACCGGCGAGCACGGCACCGCTCAAGAGGCTCGCACCGCACAGCACCGCGGTTGCGAGCACCAGCATCGAGGTCAAAGGAGTGAATACCTGCGGGGTGAGCAAGCCGTACTGCCCGGCGAGCAGCCCTCCGCCAACCCCGGCAAGGCTGGCTCCCACTCCCAGCGCACTCGCCTTCGCGAGACCCACCCGCACACCGAGCGCCGCCGCGGCCCGTTCGCTTGCGCGCACCGCGGCCCAACCGAGTCCGTGCCTGCTGCGGCCGAGCGCCGCCACCGCGAGCTGCAGCATGATCAACAGTGTCCAAGCGAGGGCGAAAAACCAGCGCGGGTCGTCAAACGGGGCAGAGGGACGCATCGGCGTGCCCTCGCCGACTCCGGGAAACGTGCCCTGCCGAAGCACGAGGTCGAGCGCGGCCGCAAACCCCAACGTCACGACCGCAAGCTCGACGCCGCGAATGCGCGCGGTGGCGGCACCGAGCAACCAGCCAATCGGGGCGGCAGCCGCACCCCCGATGAGTACGAGCAGAGGGAACGGCGCGGCAGGCCATGCGAGTGCGATCCACGACACTACCCACCCACCGATCGCGGCGAACGACATCTGACACAGCGTGATGATGCCCGCCTGGTTCGTGACGAGACCGATGCTGCGCGCGACGACTGCACTTACCGCGACGGTGGAGAACAGATAGACCCAATACGTGGGAAAGATGAGCCCCAGCGTGAGCAGCGCGGCGATGAATGCGAGCCACGCGAAGAGCCCCGGCCTAACGAGCCGCATCCCACACCTCACGCCTGCGCATCCAGATCAGCGCGGCGATGATGACCACGAACGGGATCGCCCCGCGGTAGTCGGAGACGAGGTCGATTCGGGATCCGGCACCCTCAATCGCGCCGATGGAAAGGCCGCCGAGCACCGCGATCCACACGTTTGAAAACGCCCCGAGCAGGCCCGCGGCGAGCGCTGGCACCACGAGAAAAGACATCGACTCGAATGTCGGGTTGCGTGTGGGAGCGATGAGGAGCAGCGCGAGGGTGGAGAGCATCCCCGTCGCGGCCCAGACCCCGAGAGACAGCCCGCGGGTGTTCATGCCGAGCAGCTGCACGGTGGTGGGGCGCTCAGACATTGCTTGTAGGCGGATGCCCACCCGGGTGTAGCGGAGGATGAGCGACAGCCCCGCAGCGATCGCAATCGCGGCCGCCAGCGCGACGACCGTGGTCAGTGAAATACGCACCCCGGCGAAATCGAACGCTGCCACGGGCACAAGGCTCGGCATGACCCGCGGCGCGTCACCGAAGAGTCGGTACCCCGCTGCGAGCAACACCACAAACAGCACCACGGAGACGACCGCGCGAACGGTCTCCGAAGGCGCCCCGAACCAGCGCGCGATCGCCAGACCGGCAAGCCCCGCGACGGCTCCGGAGATGGCGAGCCCGCCGAGCACCGCGAGCGGCAGCGGCAGCCCGGCTCCTGCCAACGCAAAACACGAATACGCACCGACCGCACCGACCGCCGCCTGGCCGAAGTTCAGCACCCCGACGAGTCGATAGAGGGTCACCACGCACACAGCCAAAATGGCATAGGCGGATCCCGACACGAGGCCGGAGATGACCCCGTCAAGCACGGGGCAACGCCTGGGTGCGCGATCGCTTCATGGTGGTTCAGCCTATGGGGCGATGACCCAGTCGCTGACGGTCTCCCACCCGGCATCGGTCGCCTGGACCATGACGCTCGCCCGGTTTGGCTGGTGGGCGGTGGCCTCCCCGAAGGTGAAAGGCATGCCAAGCAACGGGTGTGAGATCTCGTCAAGAGCGCGGAACGCCGCCGTGACGGATTCGCGGGTGATTTCGCCGTCGATGCCGCGAAGCACGTCGACCAGAATCTCGGCGCTGACCACCCCGCCGATCGACAGGGACGTGAGGGGAACGTCGGCAGCGGTGAGTGTCGCCCGCAGATCTTCGAGCGCCGGGTCATCACCGCTGAATGGAATGAATTCTGAATTCACATAGAGCCCGGGGGTGCCCTGCTGCATCAGCGCTTCGAGTGCCGTTTCGGTGTATGCCGAGGCGAGTGTCAGCCAGTCGGCCATTTCGAGCAGGCCCTGCTGCTTCACCGCGTTCATGAATGCCACCGCGGCGGCCTCGTGGGCGTTGAAGATGACCGCGTCACAGCCAGCGTCTCGCACCGCGAGGATCGCCGGCGTCGGATCGTCGCCGAGCACGACAGAGGTATCGATGTGAGCGGCGGTGCTGCCGGTGTCCTTCTCCCAGCTCGCGATGAGTTCGAGGTAGGGGTCAGTGAGACCGGCGCTGTTCATGATGACGGGGCACACCCGTTCGCGCCCGAGTTCCTCCGAGGCGAAGTAGAGCAGGCTCGCGTAGCCCTGGATTGTGCCGTTGTTCACCGGCGCGATGTTTGCTGCTTCGAAGCAGCTGGGCTCGACTCCGGTGCCCATGATGGAGACCACTTCACGCTGCGCGTAGAACGCGGCGTTCGCGCTGCACTCGACCAGGCTCGCCGAGCCCGCCAACGCGACAACCTCGTTCTCGTCGACCAGCCGGCGGCCCGCCTGGGCGGCCTGGGCCGGGTCGGCCCCGTCATCCTCAGAGAGGTACTCGATCATGCGCCCGTTGATGCCACCCTCGGCGTTGACTCGGTCGAACACCGCTTGCGTCGCCCCGGGAACCTCGGGGAACGGCGCGGGGCCGGTGAGCGAGCTGACCGCGCCAACCCTGATGGGCTCGGCGTTCGCGGCATCGCCACCGGCTGCTGAGCCATCGCTCGCAGCGGTGCAGCCTGCCAGTAAGAGACCGGCAACGGCGGTGAGGGAGACGAGCGCGAGGCTTCGGGTACGGGTATGGCGCAACGACATTTCGAGCAGTCCTCTTTCGATGTTCAGAAAAGCTGTGAAGTACAGGGGTTTAGGAATCTGATTTCTTGGGCCAGCTCGGGAAACGCACGCGGGGCGTCACTACGTTGGGCACTCGCTTGCGGATCGCGTTTCTGATGACTCCCGTGCCATACGAGGCATCATCGACCATTCTGAGCGCGAGGCTCTGCACGGGGCCGAGCCTCGTGGGCCGAAGCAGGTGATCGCGCACCGGTTCCCACATCATCGAGGCGGCCACCCCGCGCGCGAGTCGCGACTTCGGGGTCGCCGCGAGCACGGCCCAGCCGACGGGCCACCAGTCGCGTCGCAGCAGGTGACCCATCCAGAACGCATCAGACCATAGCGAACGCGCGGTCATCTCGGCAGCCACGGTGGCGGGCACTTCGCGGCCGAGTATGCGCCGCTGCCGGGCGAACTCGTAGCCTGCGATTCCGGCCGCGATCCAGGGGTGGCGGGTCGAGAGCGCGGCTACCACCGCGAGCCCCGAAAGGGAGGGCCGTGCGGGGATCAGGTGCCCCGGGTGGCGCATTTCGAGTTCTGCGGCTGATCCGCCGTACATTGCACGTCGAATCGCGAAGTCCTTGAGTGAGGTGCGCACCCGGTGATAGTTCACGACGTCGGGCGCGTAGCGCACGGTCCATCCAGCCTCGTGCATGCGCCAAAACAGGTCGACGTCTTCGCCGACGCGCATTCCGGGTTCAAAGGGTGGATCGGTGACCGCCGCGCGCCGCACAATCGCAGAAGCGGTCGGCAGCCAGCCAGCTGCGGCACCGATCATCACGCGGCTCGGGTCGGGGCCCATATCGAGCTCCGATCGGGTTTCTTCGTACAGCTCGATGCTTGATGTGCCTCGGAGGTCGGGGCGCACCCGCGGCCCTACCGCCCCGATGAGCGGGTCGTCAAACAGTGGGCGCAGGCTCGCCACCCAGTCGGGGCTCGCAATCGCGTCGGAGTCAATGAAGGCGACAAACGGGGCGCTCGTGGCTTGAAAACCGATGGTGCGGGCCTCGCCCGGCCCGCCGTTGAGCTTTCGCACGATGAGCTTGGCGCCGTGCTTTGCGGCGATGCGCTTGATGCGCGACGCATCCGGCTTCGGCGAGGCATCATCGACCACGATCACGGGCAGGCCCTCGGCCTTCAGAGATGCCAGGCAGTTCTCCAGCGCCTCAGCATCGCGGTAGACGGGCACCACAACCTCGACGTCGTTCACCTCGCGATCGGCGATGGGCAGCGGATCAGCGATGCCATGGTCGAGCAGAAAGACAGCCGCGTCTTGTTCTTCCTGCGTGGTGGCCGTCAGCCCAGCCCGATCGGCCGCGAACAGTTTTCGCGCAAACGGCCTCACCGTCTGCGGCAGCACGGTCACCTCCCAGGGTGATCCCCCCAGCACCACCCGGCCCGCTCGCAGGCTCACGCCGCTGGTCCAGGCGAGTGGAATTCGGGTCGTGAACTCGGCAGATGCCCGGTCGCGGGTCGGCGGCCCTGGGACGGGCGGCATCCCTCGAAGTTGGTGCATGATCCGCCCCTTCGCGATTCGAATTCAGAGAAAAAGTCTCCGGTGTTACGTTCCTTGATAGATACTAATGACACCAGGTGTCAAAAAGAAAATTTGGCAGAATGACTACGACGGCATCAACGCGGAAAGGCTGACCAGAGTGGCACAGGAATCAGGTGAGTCTCCCCGCTTGGGGCGCGCGCCAGCCACCAGCCAGCGCGAGATCAGCCACGCGGCAATTGAGTTGTTCTTGGAGCGCGGCTTCGAAGAGACCTTCGTCGACGACATCGCCCACGCAGCGGGAATTAGTCGTCGCACGTTCTTTCGGTATTTTCCCTCGAAGAACGATCTGCCCTGGGGCGAGTTTGACGAACTCATTGGAGCGTTGCGCCAGCATCTTGCCGAAGCGAATCCAGAGACTTCGATTGAAGCCGCACTGCGGCAGGCGATCATCGATGTCAACGACTACCCGGAAGACGAGCGCGTGTTCCACCGCCACCGCATGGGGCTGCTGCTCACCGTCCCCTCACTTGCCGCACACTCGACTCTCCGTTACTCGGCCTGGCGCCAGGTGGTGGCGGAGTTCGTGGCGGATCGGCGGAGCGAGAGCATCGACTCGCTCGCCCCGCAAGCCATCGCCTGGGCTTGCCTCGGACTGTGCATCAGCGCGTATGAGCGTTGGCTCGCTGACGACGCATCAGACCTCGCGGACCTCCTGCGCAGCGCATTTGCAGCCGCCGACTCGGTATTTGGCGTGGTCGACGAGCCCACCTACCACGCCAAATATTAGAATCCGTGCCGCTATCGGCTTGTTACCGAACCGAACCTTCGCGCGATCGGCGAGACGAACACTGGCCGAGCAGCTACAACCGCCAGAGTGATGATCGCAAGCGCGGCGACAAACGCAATGAATCCTGTCCAGTTGTCTGCAAACTCTTGCGGATCGGTTGACCCTTGCGCGGCATACATATGATTCAAATTCCGCAGGGCGCCGGTGGAGAGTACGAGTGCCACATGCACAACGATAAAGATCACGAAGTACAGCATCACCGGGAAATGCACAGCGCGCGCCCACTCAACCGGGTACCACGCGCTGAGTCTCTTCGCACGTTTGGGCCACACGGCGCTCATGCGAAAGCCAGTCAGAATCGCCAACGGCGCGGCGATAAATATGGTGGTGAAGTAGGCGAGAACCTGAAGGGAGTTGTAATTCACCCATCCGTTCTCTGTGGGCCAGTCGAGAGAGATGTACTGCAGAAATGCGGAAAGGGCGTTCGGGAAGACCTCCCAAGTCGTGGGTACGACACGTACCCACTGCCCGGTGGCAAAGAGCAGTACAACAAAGAGAAGCCCGTTGATGAGCCACAGGAGGTCGAGCGATTGGTGCAGCCAAACTGTCAGGCTCACTTTCTCGCCTCGGCCCGTCCAATAGGCGGCCGGCCGCAGCTCTCGCCTGACCTGCCAACCGGTGCGCACTATCAAGACCATGAAGAATGCATTGAAAAAGTGCTGCCAGGCGAGCCATGCGGGGAACCCGGTTGGCGCGCTTTCCGGAAGATGGGTTTCCCCTGGGTAGAGAGCAAGGAATTCTTGCATCGGCTCGAGAGTGAGGAACCAACGCACCGACAACACGAGTGCACCCACAACGCCCACCAGAAGCAGCGCTGCGAGCAGGCCAGCACCGACAAATTGCTGTCGCCGCGTGAAGGGGCCAGCGAAGTTCGGATCGATAGAGCTGGCTTCAACAGCTTCAACGGGTGAGCTGCTGCTCAGACGCGCAGTCGCTGCGGCGCTATTTGCCTTCGCGGTATCAACGGGTGAGATGTCACTCGGAGGCGAAGGTAGCGCGGCGCTTTCGGTCTTCACGACTTCAACGGTCGTGGGCATCGGAGAGAATCCCTCGGGAGGCCACGGTGGCCCGCCCGGCAGGCGAGGCAACCCTCGTCGCAGTGGTTGAAAACCAACAGGCATCTCGACTTCGTCGCGGAGCGGCGCGTCTTGGTGCGCCTCCGATTGAGGGTTTCGAGGAGCTAGGCGACCGCCGGTCGACGTTTCGTGTCCGTTTCCTCCCTCTGCAGCGGGCGGCCACGGCGGTCCACCTGCGACTCGCGGCAGGCCTTGCCGCAGGGCGCGCCCAGTTGTCGCCATCGGTTAAGACCTCTGCTCTTCTAGTGCGCGAATCAGCTGAGGCACAACTGTGAACACATCGCCCACCACCCCAAAGTCGGCAATGTCGAAAATCGGCGCCTCCGCGTCTGTGTTGATGGCAACAATGGTCTGTGAAGTCTGCATCCCGGCGCGATGCTGAATCGCTCCTGAAATACCGAGCGCAATATAGAGTTGCGGCGACACAGAGACACCAGTTTGGCCCACCTGAGCCGACTTCGGAACAAAGCCAGCGTCAACGGCAGCTCGCGATCCACCTATGGCGGCACCTAAGAGATCAGCCAGTTGCTCAACGAGCGAAAAGTTCTCCAGCGACCCGAGTCCACGACCACCCGCGACGACGCTCTTCGCTCCGCGCAACTCCGGCCTCGGGGTGTCAACGACCGCTGGGTTCATTGCTCCCACGTCCGCGGAGCGCCGCCCAGAAGTTGGAATGTCAAGCCGATCGAGGCTCAACGGTTGGGCGAGTCCGGTCGGCTCAACAACACCTTCACGAAGGGTAATTACCAGCGCACCCCACGTAGCGGCTGATGTCACACTGAACCCGCCTCCGTACACCGAATGGTGGGCAATCACACCCTTGTCATCTCGATCGATGTGGATCGCATCAACTGCGAGCGCTGCGCGAGTTCGCGCCGCGAATCGTCCGGCTGCGTCACGCCCTTCGACGGAATGTGACACCAGTACCGCGTCTGGTGTCAAGAGATCAGCGGCACCGGTGAGCGCGTCGACCTCGGGAAGGCTCAGCCCGTTCCCGGCCGGTGCAAGTAGTACTCGGGTCGCGCCGAGGCTCGCGGCTTCGCTTGCGGTACGCTCGCCCCCGCCGACAATGACGGCGATAGGCGATCCGACATTTGCGGCTGCGGCGAGTAGCCCCCCCGCGGACGGGGCAAGCTCGCCCGACGGAGTGAGTTCCAGCAAGACCAGGATGGACCTGTCTGAAGCATCAGTCATTGTTTTGCCTTTCTTAAGCCAAACGGTTCTCACTGAGAAAGTTCGCGAGCCGAATGCCGGCATCACCTTCGTCAGTGATCTTGATGCCAGCTTCTCGAGGGGGCTTCTCTGAAACAGCGAGCATGATGGATCGCGAAGCGCTGCTGTCAAGGGGATCTATCCCGAGGTCACCCAACGAAAGGATCTCAAGCGGCTTCTTTTTTGCAGCCATGATTCCTTTGAAGTTGGGGAACCTCCCGTCGGGAAATGACTCGGTGATCGAGATGACCGCAGGAAGTGCAGCCTTCAGCTCCATCGTGCCGTGATCGCTCGCACGCACGCCGAGAACTCCCGCTTCGGTGATTTCAACCTGCGTGAGGTTCGTGAGGTGCGGGAAATCGAGAATCTCCGCCACCATCGCGGCTATCACTCCCCCAGTTCCATCTGTTGACTGGTTACCGGCGATCACGAGATCTGGGCCGACCTGCGTGATCGCTGCAGCAAGAGTCTCAGCGGTCAGACCTAAGTCCGCCCCGAGAAGGTCTTCATCCACAACCTGGATCGCAGAGGTTGCCCCCATCGCGAGTCCCTTTCGAACAGTACTTGCCGCCGATTCGGGTGCCATCGAGATCACTACAATCTCAGTCTCAGGGTGAGCATCGGCATAGCTGAGCGCGACTTCCATCGCCCGCTCTCCAATTTCGTCGAGCACCGAGTCGCTCGCGGCGCGATCAGCAATTCCAGTCTCTAGGTTCAGACGGCGCTCACCGTATGTGTCTGGTACCTCTTTCACGAGAACGGCAATCTTCATCGTGTTTCCTCCTGAAATTTCTGGTCATTGATATGTCGCGATCGGCCCCAAGAAGCCACCCACGGTCTGGCAAGTACACCAGGCGGTGAGAGTCGCTAGCGCTGAACCTGGAAATTGAACACGTTCTGGTCGAAGTGGTTGTAACTTTCGTAGTCGAGCAGTTCATATAGGTCAGCACGGTGCTGCATTTCACCGAGTTTCGAGGTCAAGTGTCCTTCGTCCACGAGAGTGTCGAGGGCCCGCGATGTCGCGCCCATAGCGATCCGCAACATCGATACGGGCCAGATCACGAGGTTGACTCCAACATCACGGAGCTGATCCACGCTAAACAAATCGCTCTTACCGAACTCGGTCATATTTGCGAGCATGGGTACATCGACGACCGCCCGAATTGCTGCAAACTCTTCCAGCGTGCCCATTGCTTCAGGGAAGACCGCGTCTGCGCCAGCGTCTACGAGCGCCTGCACACGACGTTGCGCTGCTTCAAGCCCTTCAACTGCACGGATATCGGTGCGCGCGATGATGAGGAAATTCTCGTCACGTCGAGCGTCAACTGCAGAGCGAATACGCTTCATGGCGGTGTCTTCGTCGACCACACTCTTACCGTCAAGGTGGCCGCACCGTTTGGGATTGATTTGGTCTTCAATGTGGGCACCAGTGATGCCCGCGTCTTCAAGCGTCTGGATTGTACGCGCGACGTTCATTGGCTCACCGAAGCCGGTATCAGCATCAATAATCGCAGGAAGTTCCGTCATTCGTGCGATCTGCCCGCCCCGACTCGCAACCTCCGTGAGCGTGGTCAACCCGATGTCGGGTAACCCAAGATCTGCGGCAATCACCGCGCCTGAAATATAGACGCCCTCGAAGCCTTTTCTCTCGATCATCCGCGCAGACAGCGGATTAAACGCTCCGGGAAAGCGCAGCAACTCCCCAGAAGAAAGACGGGCGCGGAATTGACGGCGCTTCTCGCCCGCTGGCGTTTGAGCATACAACATGTTGGTTGTCCCTTCGTAACGAAAATGTGGTTCGAGCCTCGAAAGATCTCCTGTGAACTCGGGCCGCTCAGAGTGTGTACTGAAGAGTCGGGAGTCATTGCCTGACGGCGAGACTCAAGTTCAGGTCTCTGCCTCACAGAAGTACCTCATGCGCGTTCCCCAGGGATTGAGCCCTCAGCAAGGTTAAGGATGTTGGATAACGCATTGTGAAGATGGATGTGCGTTGCGTGAGCGGCGAGCTCGGGGTCTCGGGAGGCAACGGCCTCAGCAATTAGACGATGCTCAGTCACTGACTCCGCTAGCCTCTCTGGCTTCGCGGTCGCCAAGCGTCGGATGCGCACAAGGTGGGTGCGAATAGTGCGAAGTGATGCGATCAAATAGTCATTTGAGACCGCTTCATCTAGCGCCTGATCGAAGCGACGAATGAGCGAATAGTATCCTTGATAGCCCGATTCAGGATCAAGTTTGACGTGTGCAAACTCATCAGCAAGCCCTGAAAAAACTTGAATATCACCGCGGGCAGCGGCGAGACGGGCGGCGCACTCCTCAAGCGCACGTCGCACCTCGAAGAGTGCCAGAATCTTCTCTCTGTCTATTGCTGCGACGACTGTCATACGTGGCGAAAGCTGCGTTACCAGGCCGTCGGCCCCCAGTCGCCCCAGGGCTTCCCGAAGGGGGGTACGGCTTACGCCAAGTCGCTCCGCGTGCTCAACTTCTCCGAGCACCGTACCCGGCGCGAGCCGGCCGGATTGAATCTCCTCGAGGAGAGTAAGGTAGACGCGTTCGCTCGCCTTGAGCCGCGCCTGGTCGTCTTTGCCCATAAGAGTATTGTACACAAAAAAGCTAACTTGCGCCCAATAAGCGAAAAAAACGACTGTAGCGTATACATACATCGTCAGGTGGCAAGAATATACCGCGGGGCCGATAAGGAAGATTCTGCAACGACCTTGCCGCGATTCGAAGGCCAGAAAAGCCAAGCTTCGAGGCGTGCATTTCAGTTGGACTCACTGCAGCCTCCTATCCGCGGCCTCTGGGACGAGGGCGATGGCTTCAACCTCGATGAGACACTCTTCGCGAACCAAGGACTCTACGATGACCGTGGTATCAGCCGGATATGGCGCAGAGAGCCATTCCCGTCGAAGCTCCACCAGCTCGGGGAACTGCGCCCGGTCCGTCAGGAAGATCGTGACCTTAATCACGTGCTCCAGACCGCTGCCTGCCTGTTCGAGCACCTTCTGTAAACGACTGAATGCGATACGACCTTGCTCGCGGAAATTGCCGATTGCGAGAGGCTCGCCATCGTCACTCATTGCCACCTGTCCTGACACGAAGACAAGATTTCCCACGCGCATAGCAGGGGTATAAGCAACTCGGTCGAACTCTCGGCCCACGTTCCCAATAGGTTCTTTGGCTGTCACGATCGACTCCTTCCTTGACCAGGGCCCACTGCTGAGCGAACCATCTCGGTGAGAACCGTAAGGTCGGGGCTCGGGCTCAGGAGCGTTCCAACTAACCTCTCGACTTCGATTGCACCCATTCCCCCGATTGACAGGTTGTCCCGAGCTTTCTGAAGGATGACATCCTCAGCAACCGGCCGCTCAGCCCCTCCCAGCACATCCGAGACATCTAGATCTCGGGTTTGGCCGTCACGGAGGCGCAGGTGCAGGCGGGCGGGAAAACGCTGGGGGAATCCGCTTTCGTCCCACGACTCGTAGCTGATCTTGCGTGCAGCTGCAACCGCAGCTGGATCTATCTCCCCAATGAACGCAGTGGCATCGAGTCGACCATTCTGCATCACCCACCCCAGCACATAGGGGAGACTCCAACGGGCATCCTGCGGCTGAGCTGGTTCCTGTCGACTTGACCAGGGCTCAGCGATGATCGGAACGACTTCTGTTGGCACTTCGCAATGCACAGAAACTATGTCTTCTGCGTTGAGTCCGTCCGACAACGCTAACTGCATTGCTTCCACAAATGGATGCAGATAGTGACAGCACGGCAGGAGTTTGAACGCCGCATCAGGCAGGTGCCAGACTTCCCCGAGGGTGGCACACGACTCCCAGAGCCGGGCACCTGCGCCCTCGTCTTGCGCGTATAAACGATAGAAACCGTATGCTCCATCGAAAACGCCGCGCGGCCCTGTAACCCCAGCTCGTGCGAGTTCAGCGGCCATCACGCCGGAGTGAGCGGCCCAACCAGCCTGGGCCGCCTTCACCGTGTCACCATCTGCGAGAAAGGCAAAGGTTCCCCCCGCCTGCGACCCAGCGATACCGATCGCATCGGCGAAGGTGTCAGGGTGATCCCGATGCAACAGGCTTGAGACGACGGCCGCGGCAAATGCACCACCTGCGGACGTGACCTGGAACCCCCGAGCCTGGAGCCGACCGGGGCTCGCGAGCCCGATCCGCACAAAGAACTCCCACCCGACAGCGAAGGCGTTAATGAGTTGCTCCCCTGAGGAAGCCACCTGTTCCGCTACAGCCAACGCCGCAGCCGCGAGAACGCTGCTCCCATGCACTACCGATGCCGTGTGAGTGTCGTCGAACTCTAACGAATGCATGAAGGAGCCGTTGACGAGAGCCGCCACTCCAGCAGAAGATCCTCTGCCTGCGCCAATCACTGTGCTCAACCCGTCGGCACCTGCGCCTAGCCCGCTCACGCCCTGAATTGGGCCCGCATGAGTGGCTGCGACCGCGACGCCTAGGTGTAGTTCCTCGACACGTTGTGAACACGTGAGATGAGATGAAGACCTCCGGCAGGATGTGGGTTACCACACTCGCATCCCTACACCGGAGGTCTTCATGTCCCACGCTAACGCACCTCTCACGCCCGAAGGCCGCCGCCGTCTCGGCGCGCTGATCATTGATGAAGGATGGTCGATCCGTCGCGCAGCCGAACGGTTCCAGGTCTCGCCCGCGACCGCTCAGAAATGGGCAACACGCTACCGTGATGGCCTCCCACTCACCGATCGTTCCTCACGCCCACACACCTGCCCGAATCGTCTTACGAAGAAGCGTGAGCATCGCATTCTTTCGCTCCGGTTCAACCGCAGGTGGGGTCCGCACCGCATCAGCTATCACCTCGGGATCCCACGCTCGACCGTCGGCCGGGTTCTCGAGCGCTACCGTATGCCCCGCCTTGACCACATCGATCAGGCCACCGGACTCCCGGTTCGTAAACCCAGACCAGTGCGCTACGAGATGACCCGCCCGGGCGAGCTCGTGCACGTCGATATCAAGAAGCTTGGCCGTATCCCTGACGGTGGTGGTCACCGCATGTTGGGCCGCGCTGTTGGGAGAAAGAACAACGGGCACGGGAAGAACGGCCGCGGCTACGCCTACCTACACCACGCGGTTGATGACTATTCGCGGTTGGTCTACTCAGAGATCCTCACGAATGAACGCAAGGAGACCGCTGCCGGGTTCTGGCAGCGTGCGCGGGAGTTCTTCGCTGAGGCTGATATCACTGTGACTGCGGTGATGACGGACAACGGGTCCTGTTACCGTTCCGGCGCGTTCGCGAAGGCCCTCGGCGCCGGGGTGAAGCACCGTTTCACAAGGCCATACCGTCCGCAAACCAATGGCAAGGTTGAACGATTCAACCGCACCCTCGCACAGGAATGGGCATACGCTGCGGTCTACGACAGCGAAGAAGCCAGAGTCGCAACCTACGACGCTTGGCTTCATCACTACAATCATCATCGACCCCATACCGGGATCGGTGGTCTCACCCCGTCAGAACGCGTTCACAACCTCACGGGGAACTACACCTAGGGCATCAATCAGGTGCAGACGCGCGCTCCGAGAGACATGCTCGGGCACTGTCTCGTGGGCCAGCATCAAACGCTCGACGAGTGCGGTCATGTTGTTCATGTCGGGCTCCACATCTGCTCCAGGATTTCATTCCATGCAGTAGAGCCTTCAATGCGCCCCGCAAGCAAATCAGTCGCGACCCGCGTAAACTGCGGCGCGCGCGTGCTCGTCAGCCGATCCACCTTTTCCAGAACATCATCCTCAGTCAGCGGCCGGTCGGGTCCCCCAATTGCGCTGCGGCACTCTGCAACATGCGTTTCGCCGCTCTGCATCGTGATACTCACCCTCGCGGGTCGGTCGTGCGGAGGCGTGAGGGGGCCTGGATACCTAGCGATCTCTACCGTGTTCCGAAGACGCGCGACTGACTGAGTCTCCAGGTGCTTCGACCCAAACGTCTCCGGCTCGGTGTTGCCGACAATGAGGACTGCGGCGATAGCGTGCGGCAACGAAAACTTCGCTCCAAGCACCGTCGAGGGTGAAGGGTCATCCAGCGGTTCAGCGAGGGGGTGCGTTTCAACAACAATTCTGGAGATTTCGTCGGCGCTTCTCCCCTTCAGCGGGCCCGCTGCGAGCTCGAGCGCGGCCTCAACTGCACTGTGCACGTACTGGCAGCAGGCGTACTGCTTGTGGTAGCCATCGTGGATCGCCCACCTTGATGTTCTCTCGGTGAGTTCGTCGAAGGAAACGGGGTTGCCGAAACCCAAGTGAAATACTTCGACCGGCGACATATCGTGTGCGCGTACCCCTGCCCCGGCGAATTCCACCGCGGTGAATCCGGCTAGCGCGCCGTGACCTGCCCATCCGTTGCGAACCAGTACGCCAGAGGTTGCGTGAGAAAACGGCCCCGCAGCGGCAAGTGTCGCGGCGACATGAACGGCTTCGGCAGTGTCTTGCCCAGTTGCCCCTCGAGCGACGGAAATGGCAGCGGCCGCGCCGATCGGCGACAGTGTGGCGTGCGGGTGCCAATCAAGCGGGCGAGGAGCGGGCATGACACGGGCGTAGGCAGTGGCCACCTCGTAGCCACCTACGACCGATCTCAGCAAGGTGTCGAGGGAGCCCCCCTCGGCCTCTACCTCTGCCATCGCCGCCGGCAACGCGTACAACCCGCCGTGGCACGTGGCCGGACGGTAGCCCTCATCAAGCTCATTCCAACCTGCGGCGACAGCGTTCACAAGTGCAGCCCAGCCGCGGCCGGACCTCTGTGCACCGACTATTTGCGCCTCAGGGCTGGGTGCCACACGAACAGCAGCCTGCGAGAGCGCGATCACTTGTGGCTCGTCGGCCGACGCAACCATCGAGGCGAGATCGTCAATCACCACGAGCGCCGCACGTCTCCGCGTCTCCGCGTCCAGAGCGGTCTGGCCGAGCTTCCCTACGCGAGAGTACAGGTCGGCCTCCCAGCTCTGCCATTCCCCGTCAGGGATCACGCAGCACTTCCCGTGGCTCGTCCCGCCAACCAGCCAAGGCCGACTGCGGTCAACAGGCCATTACCCGAAGAGTACCCACGTCCGCCCTGCAGTCCACTAATTCCCGCTGCCACTCCGCCAATCGCGAAGAGACCCGGCAACGCTGTGCCATCAGAGGTAAGAACCCGACCCTCTTCGTCGACGGCGAGCCCACCCTGCGTGTGGAAGAGCCCAGGGGTGACTCGCGAGGCAACGTAGGGAGCTTCGAGCGGAGCTATGCCAAAGTCCTGCCGACCAAACGTATCTTGTGAGTTGCCAGTCGCAGCCGATGCGTAAGTATCGAGTGTTTGGGAAAGCGCGTCAGGATCCACGTGAATCCCAGCGGCTAGAGCTTGAATTGACTCATACTCTTCCGCTCCCCCCATCTTTACGAGCTCGGCGAATTCCTCTTCCTTCTCAGCAATATGTTTGATGCGAGTGTCATATACGACATAGATCGGGGCCTCGCCGCGAAGTACCTCGGCAGTGAAGCCGGAGTAGCCGACTGATTCGTCACCCAAACGTCGACCCGTCGAGTCGACGAGGATTGCACCGTTCTCCACAGTGGTCCACGAGACGATGGATCCATGCGGGTAGGCCACCGCCGCGTATCCCTGGTACGCCTGTTGGTTTTCCAAATAGCCGCCAAGGTCCATGCCCCACTGGATCGCTTCACCGGTGGAACCGTGTGCGCCGAAGTATTCAACCTTCGTCAGATTTGGGATCCACTGCTCTAGCAACGCGCTATTGCCACCGAATCCGTTGCTGGCGAGAATTACCGAATGAGAGCGCAACTCGTAGCGATCCACCCGCTCACCCTCTACGATCACTCCACGCACCTGACCGTTCTCAACCAGTAAAGAACTCACAGGGTTCCCCAGTAGCACGTCGATTCCGGCCCGTTCGCAAGCGGCGAGCAGATCAGCAACGAGATCGGTGCCCCGTCGCGACGCGGGCGCATGCAAGCGAGTCACCGAATGCCCCACATGCTTGTAGTCGGTGATCAACTTCAAACGAATCCCGTGATCGTTGATCAGCCAGTCCACGATTTCGGCAGAGCATTCTGAGAGTCGGCGGGTGAGGCGCTCCGCCTCGTGAGCTCCGCTCTGCCGAAGCAGATCAGCGGTCATGCGCTCGGGATCATCGTCGACACCAGCCTCACGCTGCTGCTTCGTTCCGGCTGCGGGGATCGACCCGGTTGAGAGGGCCGAGTTCCCGCCGGCACGTTCGAGTTTTTCAAGCACCACCACTGAGCGGCCGGCATCTGCGGCGGCGAGCGCTGCGGTCAGACCGCCAGCACCGGCACCTACAACCACAACATCGACGTCAACTTCTTCAGCCTGACCATTCATCGGGGACCTCATTTCTGAATTTCTAGAGTCAAACAATTTGCGAGCGCATCAGCTTCGCGCGGAATCAGCCGATGCCTGGCGGCACGGGCTGTCCAACTAACTCGGTACGCGTGCAAGCAACCCGCCATCAACAAGCACGGATGTTCCGGTGATGAAGCTGGCATCGTCACTCGCAAGAAAGGCAATTGCGGCCGCAACGTCTGCTGGTGAACCGAGACGCGCAAGGGGCGCAGCTTCGGCGGCACCAGCCTGCGCGGCCGTGGGGTCAGGCTGCCCGTCAAAGTAGCCCTGAAGGTTTGGAGTATGAATGAATCCCGGGCACACTGCGTTCACGCGAATGCCGAACGGCGCACCGTCAAGAGCCATAGCTTTGGTCAGTGCGAGCACCGCACCCTTCGATGCCACATACGCTGCATCCCTCGGGAAGGCCGCAAATGATGCGGTCGAAGCAACCGTCACCACCGCGCCTCCTCTGGGCGTCATCGCTGGCCACAAGAATCGATTCAACAAGTAAATACTCTTCAAGTTCGTGTCCATCTGCCGATCCCACTGATCTTCAGTGAGCTCGTCAAGGGATCCCAGTACGGTGATGCCGGCAGCGTGCACCACGATGTCAGGAACTCCATGCTCCGCGATTGCCTGCGGCAGTGTCGTGGATACCGCGTCGCCGTCTGCCACATCTAGCTCGAGAATGGCGCTGTTGCTCCCGCACTCGGCAGCGGCCTCTTCGAGCGCAGAGCGACGACGCCCAATCAGCACGACCTTCGCCCCATCTTGGGCCAACCTGAGAGCTGCTCCACGGCCGATACCGGAACTCGCGCCGCTGACATAGGCGATCTGATTCTTGAATCTCATCTGGATTTGCCTTCTTCTCTTGCTGATGCGGATGCCGTTTGGGCTGCAGGGGGACCTACATGGGAAGCGCAGGCTCGCCTGCTGTCCATCCACCGTCTACCGGCAAGGTGACCCCGGTGATCGCAGATGCCCGAACGCTACTGAGGAACCCGATGGCATTTGCCATCTCGCTCGGCTGAAACATGCGGCCCAACGGAACCCGGCGGGAGACCGCGGCATCGAGTTCTGGAGTCATTTGCCCCATTGCCATGGGGGTCGCGGTGAACCCGGGGCAGATGGCGTTCACGCGGATCCCGTGCGCGGCCCAGTCAATGGCCAAAGCGCGCGTGAGCGCAGTGACCGCGCCCTTCGAGGCGGAGTACGCCGTCTGATGGGGCAAGGAGACCAACGCTGCCTGGCTGGCGACATTCACCACCGCGCCCGAGTCGGACTTCCGCAGCAGTGGGTAGAGCGCCTTGGTGGTGTGCACAATTCCCATCACGTTGACGTCAAAATTGCGCCGGTAGTCATTGGGTTCAACGTCTTCAGCGGGAAGATTTGGTGTGATGATTCCTGCGCAGTTGACAAGAACATCTACACGGCCGTATTGGGCTTCGATGGCCGCGGCGGCATCATTGACCGAATCCCAGTCCCCGACGTTGACCGCCGCGGAGGAATCATCAGAGGGACGCAGGTCCCAACTTACGACCGTGGCACCCTCCTCCACGAAGAGGTCACGGCACGCGGCACCAATGCCAGACCCTGCACCGGTGACCACAACAATTTGTCCTGCATGCTCATTCATTTTGACTCCTCTGTCTCAATGCGTGATGTTCAAGTTTGGTGCCCAGATTGGCAGGGACTGCGATCAACGAGTGCTGGCAGTGGGATAGTCGGCGAGTCCCCTCGGACCACCCGTAAAGAAGGTCTCTTCGTCCCAGGGCGTTAATTCGCTCCCCGATTTCCATCGCTCGATGAGGTCGGGGTTTGAGATGAACCACCGTCCAGCGCTGACGAGGTCGGCCTCGTCAGCAGTCAGAATTGCCTCGAGATCATGCATCTCAGACGAGCCGCTATAGCCCGTATTCAGCATGAACGTCGAGCTCCACCGGCGACGCAACTCTTTGTGTAGGGGAGTCGAACGACGACGCAGCGTGTGCAGGTAAGCAAGGCCCAGTCCGTCGATGGATTCCACGAGCGCACGGTACGTCTCTTCATCGTCTTGCCCCCGCATGTCGTTGAATTGACCGCCAGGAGAGATCCGCACACCCACTCGCTCGGCACCGATCTGATCTGCCATCGCACTGAGCACCTCGCTCACGAACCGGGCACGACCCTCGGGGGATCCCCCATACTCATCGGTTCGTCGATTCGTCAAAGGTGAAAGGAACTGATGCGGAAGGTATCCGTTAGCCGCATGGAGTTCCACCCCATCGAGGCCAGCATCGATCGCGCGCTGCGCTGCCGCCGCATACGTCTCGACAATCGCCGTTATCTCGTGAACGCTCAGTTCACGTGGCGTTTCTGCTGGTACTTCATTTCCGGATGCGTCAGCGACTAGTAGGTCGGCTGCGACAGCGCTCGGTGCCACCAAATCCCAGGGCTCAGGCAAGAGCGATGAATGCCCAATTCGCCCCGTGTGCATCAACTGGCAGAAAACAATGCCGCCGCGTGCATGAACTGCCTCTCCAACTGCACGCCATGCCTCCTGCTGCGCGTCCGTGTGCATGCCCGGGGTTCCCCGGTATCCGCGAGCACCCTCGCTCGGCTGAGTTCCTTCAGTGATAATCAGGCCCGCAGTGGCACGTTGCCCGTAATAGTCAGCGACGTATGAGGGAAGCACTCCCTCATCGTCAGCTCGATTCCTGGTCATCGGAGCCATGACGACGCGATTGGAGAGTGTGTACTTGCCCATGACCCATGGCTCAAACAACTTCATACGATTTCCTTCGGATCAACTCAGCGGGGCGGGCACGGCGCGTTCACTCGAACGAATGCTCGTGCACCTTGAAACTCCGAAAACTCGGGTGTGGGGGCTGTCGAGAGACGCGCAACTGGCCTTTCTCGACACAGCCCGTGTGGCGTTCAACCGGTGCTCAGTTGAACGCCACACGACTTAACTGAGCACACAACGCGTGCTCATGCTGCGGCGATTAGCTGCCGAGATCGATGCACACTGTCTTGAGCTCGGTGAAGTCGTGAAGCACCTCGTGCCCCATCTCGCGACCCCAACCTGATTCCTTGTATCCACCGAATGGCATGGCGGGGTCAAATACCTGGTAGCAGTTCACCCAGACCGTGCCGGACTTAAAGGCACCTGCAACACGGTGCGCTCGCGAAATATCTCGTGTCCACACGCCACCAGCAAGGCCATACTGTGAGCTATTCGCGGACTGAATTACTTCATCTTCGTCGCTGAACTTCTGAGCGACGACGACCGGTCCAAAGATCTCCTCGCGCACGATCGTGTCGTTGGGAGTGACATCAGTGAACACGGTGGGAGCAACGTAATACCCTGTATCTCCGATTTGAGCGCCTCCCGTGAGCACACGGCCGCCCTCTGCGACACCAACATCCAAGTAGTGCTGGACTCGCTCCAGTTGGGTGCTGCTCACCACCGGACCGATCTGGCTCGTGGGATCGAAACCGTCGCCGACTCGAATATTCCGCGCCTGCTCAGCGATCCCCGCAACAACTTCGTCGTAAACATTCTCGTGCACGTACAGACGAGACCCTGCGGCGCAAGCCTGCCCGGCATTGAAGAATATGCCATTGGCCGAACCCGCAACCGCCGCATCAATGTCCGCGTCAGCGAAGATGATGTTGGCGCTCTTTCCGCCAAGCTCGAGTGACAGCTTCTTCAGGTTGCCCTTCGCTGCATCCATGATCCGACGACCAGTTGCAGTGGATCCGGTAAACGAAATCTTGTCGACACCCATGTGTTCGGTCATGGCCTGGCCCGCACGGGGACCATACCCGGGAAGAACGTTCAGGACCCCTGGTGGAATTCCGGCTTCCAGTGCCAGCTCACCGAGAATGAGAGCGGTCAGTGGAGTCTGTTCTGCTGGCTTGAGAATTACCGTGTTCCCAGCGGCCAGTGCGGGTGCCACCTTCCACGCAGCAATGACGAGCGGGAAGTTCCAGGGCACGATACAACCCACCACGCCCACCGGTTCACGCTTTGTGTACACGTGGAAGTTCGAGCCAGCTGAGATCGGGATAACATCGCCCTCGATCTTCGTTGCCCATCCTGACATGTAGTAGAACAGGTTCGCCGCAGAAGGAACATCCCCACCCAACGCCAAGCCGTAAGGCTTGCCCTGGTCGAGCGTCTCAACGCGTGCAATCTCAGCGGCGTTCTCCTCGAGAAGCTCCGCAAGACGCCACAGTCGCTTGGACCGCTCTAGAGGGGACATCACGGACCAAGGTCCGTTGAAGGCTTCTCGAGCGGATCGCACTGCACGGTCGACATCTTCCGGGCCAGCTTCCGCTACCTTGCAGAGAACCTCGCCGGTAGAGGGATTGAATACGTCAAACTCTTTGCCGTCAGCAGCATTCACCCACTCACCGTGGATCAAGAGGCGAGTGCGCTTGACCGGTGCTGTTGGGTCGGGAGCAATGTCAGTTCTGGAGGTCATAATCTTCTTTCCTTGATGAGAGAGTGTCAGTGCTTGTGGACGAGGACGCCGCGAATGTTGTTTCCTGCGTGCATGTCGGCAAAGCCCTCGTTGATCTCGGAGAGTTCATAACGACGGGTCACGAGTTCGTCGAGCTTGATTCGCCCGTCTTTGTACATCTGGAGCAAGCGCGGGATGTCGGTCACGGGGTTGCACAGACCGTACATGACACCCTGAATTCGCTTCGCGAAGTTGGTGAAGTCCTGTGGGCTTGCAGCCACGTGCTTGTCGTAGGAACCCACCGATGCCAAGACGGTGGTACCGGCCTTGCCAGTTGCTTCGAACGCTTCTCCTAGCAGGTCTCCGTCTACGCGCCCGACGGTGACGATCGCAACGTCCACTCCCTGACCATTGGTGAGTTCACCAATGCGTTGCCTCGCTTCAGCCACGCTCGGGAATGCCTCGGTCGCGCCAAAGTTGAGAGCAGCCTCGCGCTTCCACTCAACCGGCTCAGCAACGATAACGTGATCAGCGCCGGCGTGACGAGCTCCCTGAACAGCGTTCATTCCAACGCCGCCCACACCCATTACCAGCACTACATCGCCAGCGCGCACCTGTCCGCCATTCACCGCGGCACCCCAACCTGTAGCTACGCCGCAAGACACCAAACAGGCAACATCGAAGGGGATGTCTTCTGGAAGCTTCACTGCTTGTGTCTCGTTGCACACCAGGTAGTTGGAAAAACTCCCCAACCTGGTGACCCCACCGATTCCCTTGCCCGTGTCCGCCAGGTGGAAACGGGGGGTTCCGTCCATGCCCAGGCCATGTTCCATGCCTGCGCCATTGTTACAGATGTACGACTGGCCTCGAGCACAGTATCGGCAGGTCCCGCATGCAGGAATGAATAGAGTCGCAACGTGATCGCCTACTTTTACCCGGCTGACCTTTGCGCCGACCTTCATCACGATGCCTGCACCCTCATGGCCGCCAACCATGGGCAGAGTGACTGGAATGTCTCCGGTAACAAAGTGATCATCGGAGTGGCAAAGCCCACTTGCCATAACTTTCACAAGAATCTCATGGTCCTGGGGGTCGTCGAGCTCAAGCTCCTCGACCTTCCACTCGCCGCCGACCTCGTGAATTACTGCGCCTTGTGCCTTCATGATGAAATGCAACCTTTCTGATTTATGAGAACTTCGTCATTACGTCGGATAGCTGTGCAGTGCCAGAAAATTGCTCGGACTATTGCGATGCGAGTTTGTTCTGGTTTCGTGCCCGAACAATAGTTGAAAGCACCACCGCAATCACGAGCGCTCCACCGTAAAACAGCTGCTGCACGTATTGCTGAGCCCCCATCAGCTGAAGACCCGTAATGCCAGTAACCAAGAAGTAGACGGCGATCAGTGTGCCCCAAGCATTGAAACGGCCGACTTGGAGTGTGGTGGAACCAAGAAATGCTGCAGCAAACGCGGGAAGCATAAATGCTGCACCAGAGGTTGGGTCAGCGCTTCCGGTCGTGCCTACGTAGACAACACCAGCACACGCGGCGAGTGCACCGGAGAGCGTAAGGGCAATCCAACGCAACTTGGGTACGGCGACTCCGTTGAGCCGAGCGACCTCGGAGTTCTGTCCGATGAACAACAGTCGCTGCCCAAAAGCTGTCCTCGAGAAAACGTAGGCAACGATTGCACACAGTATTACTGCATAGAAAAAGTCGAGCGGAATGCCGAGGAAGGGTTTGGTGAGCATTACAGCGGAGAGCGAGGAGTCGACCCCGGTGATTGTTCGAGAGTCAGAAATCGGATAGGCAATCCCGATAACCACCGTGCCGACACCTAGCGTGACGATAAACGGATTGATTCCAAACTTCGTCACGATGAAGCCATTGACTGCGCCTACCAAGGCACCCGCGACGATTGCTACAATCGCTGCCTGCCACACAGGGATGCCGAGATTGACGTTGAGCGCTGCCGTGATCACTGCGGAAAGCGTCAGGACTGAGGCGATCGACAAGTCGTAGTCGCCAGCCCGAAGCGGAATAATTACCGCAAGAGCGAGTACCAGCAAAACGGCCTGAGAGCCGAGCATGTTGGAGACATTTGCTGCGGTGGGAAAGGTGTTCGGCACCATCACGATAAAAAAGATGATGAGTACTATCCAGACCCCGATCAGGGCAAAGCGCTCAGATTCACGGAAGAAGCCGCGAGACTTTGCCTTCTGCACCTTGGGGGTTGTTGTGTCTGTATTAGTCATCGCGTTCCTTGTGAGTAGACGGACCCCGCCAGAGAGTCCTTAGTGATCTCAGCTCCATGCAGCTCTTCACGAATCTGGCCGTTCTCCAACACGAGAACGCGATCCGCTAGCTCTACGAGCTGCTCGTAGTCAGATGTCGCGCACAACACCGCCATGCCATCTGCAACTGCCTCTCGCAAGAGGCGGAAGATCTCCCGGCGCGCACCGATGTCAACGCCCTGAGTTGGTTCGTTGAGAAGCATCACCTTCGGTTGAGTCTCGAACCACTTCCCCAGAAGCGCCTTCTGCTGGTTTCCTCCGCTGAGACTGCTAAACGGCAAATCAACATTTCGGGGAACAACGTTGAACTGGTCGCTGATTCTCTGAGCCTTGCCCCGAAGGGAGTCCCAGCGAATCCACCAGCCACGAGAGAAATTCCGGAAGAATGGAAGCGAAATGTTCTCAAGTACGGTGAGTGTTTGTACACCACCGTCAGCCTTTCGGTCGGCAGGAATGAGCACCACTCGGTTCGACATCATTCCAAAGGGACTCGGCTTCTCGATTGCCTGCCCGTCGACGAAGATCTTCCCCCCGCGGCGGCGGCGAGCACCGTAGAGGAGCTCGGGTAATTCCTCAAACCCGGACCCAGCCAATCCAGTGACTCCTACGACCTCGCCAGGACGGAGACTCATGGTCAGGTCTCGGATTCGTTTGCCAGTCAAGCCTTCTGCCGAAAGAAGCGGAGTGAGGTCGCCACTAACGGCCATCTTTGGGTGCGGCACGTGTTCGTCTTTCGCCCCCAAGATCATCTCGACGATATCGGGCCGAGTGCACTCACTCGTGTTCCTACTTCCCACAAGGCTTCCATCGCGGAAGACTGTCACACGATCGGTGACTTCGAGCACTTCATCGAGATCGTGAGAAACAAGCAGAACCGAGTCACCTTGCGACTTGAGTCTCCTCAGAAGAGCAAAGAGCTGATCCACTTCCTCGCTCGGAAGGAAGACCGTGGGCTCGTCAAGAATGAGCAGCGACCCCCTGGAGGAGGAAGAAGACTTCTCTTGAAGCCCGACCGCACGTACCACAGCGACCATCGCACGCTGTACCGGCGAGAGCGACTCGATCATTGCATATGGATCGATGTCGACATCAAAACGCGCCAAGAGCTCCTCAACGCGCTCACGTTCTGTGCGCCAGGAGACCTGTCGCAGTCCTGAACCTGCGCCATACGAGTCGAGCGCGATATGTTCGAGAACCGTTGCCGCCGGAACTAAGCCAAGATCTTGATGCACAAATGCGACACCAAAATCTCGAACGCCTCGAGCTCCCAGAGGGATAGTGAGTTCGTGATCGTTCACCTTAATGCTTCCCGCATCGGCTTGGTGGAAGCCGGCGAGGATCTTGATCAAGGTGGACTTGCCACAACCGTTTGCGCCGAGAAGTCCGTGAATCTCGCCGGGACCGATCGTGAGGTCAACACCGCGCAGCGCGGGCACTCCAGCAAACGACTTTTTGAGACCTCGAATCTCAAGTCGGTTCTGCCCGGTGGGCGCGCTGTGCGCACGCCCACCGTGGTGATCAGAGAGTTCTGAACTCACTTAAGTCCCCAGAGTGTCATGTATGCGTCTGGGTAGGCGTCACCGAACCCGAGACCGCTCTCTGCGGGGTTGCCAGCGTCATCGACGTTGCTTTCGTCAAAGACGCGGACCGGGCCACTCACACCGGGGATCGGATCAGCGCCGAGCATGGCACGGAAAGCGGTGTCCAGGTTGACGTAGGAGACCCAGTCCGGGTTTTCGCCGACGTTGACCCGCATGACGCCTTCGCGCAGCAGGTCCAAAACAGCCGGGGTGCCGTTGAAGGAGTAGACGCCGATGTTGCTATCCGGCGCGGCCTGCGCAATTGCGGGGATCGCGAACAGCGCCATCGAGTCGTAGATCGGAATGATTGCGTTGATCGACGGGTCCTTCAGCAGCGCGGACTGCACGGCGGGCTGGATCTCCGTCGACCAGACCGGCACCTGCGAGTTGATCGTCGCGACAACCTCGCTGCCTTCCGGGGCTTCGTCCGCGAGGGTGTCATTGATGGTCTGGACCATGCCGTCCGAGGGGCCCGTGCCCGAAGCCTCGATCACGAGTGCCTTCACCGGCTCACCCTCGAGATCGACTACCGAGTAGAGGGTCGCAAGACGTGCACCGAGGTTGAACGGCGCGAATGCTTCCCACGGAGTGATATCGAGGGCGGGTTCGGTCTGATCAGAGAGGTGCAGCGGAATTACCTGGATCCCAGCGGCGGTCGCCTCTTCGATCTGCGGAGCGAGCGTCTCTGGCAGCGGGCCGTTGAGCATGATGACGCCTGCGCCCTGAGCGATCGCCTGGGCGAAGCCCTGCTGGAACGACACCGGGGTGCCGTCAGTCGGGAACGTTGTGTATTCGAGCCCCGCCTCTTCAGCGATGCGCTTCATTGACTCTTCGCCGACCTGGTAGAACTCCAGCTTCGAGTCGATCGGGATACTGAAGATCGACTGACCGGCGAGCTCGGTCACATCGATGGATTCACCGAGGTCCTCGCTCGACGGGATCTCCTTGTAGCTGTCGATCTCAGCCTGTGCGGCTTCGACGATCGCAGCGCTGTCCGTGGAGGCTCCGGCATTGTTCTCCTCCGCCGGCGTGTCACCCCCGGTACATCCGGTGAGTGCCAGTGCGAGGGCCAGAGTTGAACCCCCGAGGACGAGTGGACGTTTGCGCATGATATCTCCTTTGATTCTGTGGTGAGCGCTGAGGTGCAGAACACCTATCTGGACAACAGTCCGGGTGACTGATCCAAGTCTTCGATAATCCGTGTGATCGATCGCTCCTGAAAGCTCTCGATCAACGAGTCCGGGTAACCGGCAGAGGTTTCAGTGGCGACGTGAATGTTGTCTTCGAACCGCACTTCCGCGATGATCTGTTCGCGTTCCTGACCCGCGGAGAGCCTGGATCCAACCTCCCCGATAATCGAGCGGCCGAGTTCGCGATATCTCCGCACTCCCTCTCGATCGGTGACCGTGCCGTGTCCGGGCACGAGGAGTTCGAAGTCATACGATTCGACGGCATCCAATGCGTCAAACCAATCGGCGAGACGAGAGTCCTGGAACGACGGCAGGCCTGCTTCACAGACGATGTCACCGGTAAAAAGGATGCGGTCCTCCGGGAGATAGGTAAGCACGTTGTTCCGAGTGTGCCCGGGTTGCGCACGGAGCTCGAGGTGCACATCACCCAAGTACACACTCAGAGAGTTCTCCACCAGGATGGTCGGAAGTCGCACTGAGTAGTCCTCGAGAAGGTGCGCGCCATTGGGGTCGAGACGTCCGAGCAGGTCGGTCAGATACTCCATCGTCGGCGCCTCTGTCTCCAGCCGCCTCCGGGTCTCCGCATGCGCGATCACTTCGCCGGGAAGAAAGCGATTCCCAATCGTGTGATCCGGATGGTGATCCGAATTGACCAGAAACTTCACATCACCGAGTCGCTGGACGAAGTAGCCCCAGGAGAGAGCGTCTGAGGGCAGGTGCGGCGCATCAACAAGCGCCACACCCTCAGTGCCTACGATTGCTGACTGATTGCTGCCATAGTGCTCGGTCTCAACCACAACATGAGGGGATATCCACTGACGAGCCATACTGTTACGACCTTCCCATTCTGACACCAGATTCGCCGAGGTAGCCCACCATGTTTTCAACGCGAAGTGGCGCAAAAACCTCGATAAAAACCGCTTCTCCAGCAACGCTTTCTCCGGAATGCTCGATTCCGCGAGGAACGAACGCAACATCCCCGGCCTTCAGAGAGAGAGTCTCGCCTCCGATGGTGAAGCTAATCTCTCCCTCAAGCATCACAATCGACTGCTCTGCATCGTCATGGAAATGAGGAGGCAGCACTGTCGGATGCACCCAACGGATTCGATTGACACCCATCTCTTTACCGGCGACTGCCGCGCGGAAATTGTTGGGCAAGCCCTCGATCTCGGGAATCGCATCCCAGTTGGTTGCGTACATCAGGAGTCCCGCCCGGCTCGCACATTTCGCACGGCTTCGATGGTTTCCTCTGTAGACAGCACGTCTGCGTATTTCTGGCCCATGTCGAAAAGGTTCACCTGGTGCACTGTGTCGCTGCGATCGTAGACGGCATCGTGAGGAACGAGCACCTTGTAGTTGTAGGCGAACGCGTCCACAACAGTGGATCGCACACAGCCGCTCGTGCTGCATCCGGTCACCACGAGCGAATCAACCTGCTGGTCAATGAGGTAGCTCACGAGTGGCGTGCCAAAGAACGCGCTTGGGTGCTTCTTCGGAAGCATAATGTCGTTTGGCTCCGGGGCGAGCTCCGGAGGGATCCGATAGCCCTGCTCGGGAATTGACATGATCGAGGGAACCTTGGCTCCCAGCGTCCCAGCGTCGTAGCTCTGCTTGGGCGCGACGTGCGGGTACAACACCGGCAAGTCGCGCTCCCGGAAGAGTTCAAGGAGGCGAGAAATGTGTGCAACCGCGTCCCACCCAACCTGCCCGCAAGCGGTCGAATAGTCGAGCAGAGCCTCGTCAAAGGGCTTGGGTGTATCACCCAGGGTGCGGTACTGCACGTCGATGATGAGAAGTGCAGGCCGCTTACCGATTCCAGAAGGCCGGCCAAACCCGGCACTCTCATAGCGCTTCTTATCGCTCTCGGAGATGACTCCGTCCCATGGCTGGCTCATCGCTCGTTCTCCAATGCTGCTGCTCCACTTCGACGACGTTCCAGGAACTTTCCACCGGGAGCGTCAAACTGCTCTCCAACCGAAAAGACCTTTTCGCCACGGAGGAATGTATGACGAACACGGCCCGTCAACTGAACGTCTTCCCACGGGCTATAGGCGGCAGCCGAAAGCTGCTGCTCCCCGTGAACGGTCCATTTTTCGCTCAGATCGACCAGCGCTAGGTGTAGTTCCTCGACACGTTGTGAACACGTGAGATGAGATGAAGACCTCCGGCAGGATGTGGGTTACCACACTCGCATCCCTACACCGGAGGTCTTCATGTCCCACGCTAACGCACCTCTCACGCCCGAAGGCCGCCGCCGTCTCGGCGCGCTGATCATTGATGAAGGATGGTCGATCCGTCGCGCAGCCGAACGGTTCCAGGTCTCGCCCGCGACCGCTCAGAAATGGGCAACACGCTACCGTGATGGCCTCCCACTCACCGATCGTTCCTCACGCCCACACACCTGCCCGAATCGTCTTACGAAGAAGCGTGAGCATCGCATTCTTTCGCTCCGGTTCAACCGCAGGTGGGGTCCGCACCGCATCAGCTATCACCTCGGGATCCCACGCTCGACCGTCGGCCGGGTTCTCGAGCGCTACCGTATGCCCCGCCTTGACCACATCGATCAGGCCACCGGACTCCCGGTTCGTAAACCCAGACCAGTGCGCTACGAGATGACCCGCCCGGGCGAGCTCGTGCACGTCGATATCAAGAAGCTTGGCCGTATCCCTGACGGTGGTGGTCACCGCATGTTGGGCCGCGCTGTTGGGAGAAAGAACAACGGGCACGGGAAGAACGGCCGCGGCTACGCCTACCTACACCACGCGGTTGATGACTATTCGCGGTTGGTCTACTCAGAGATCCTCACGAATGAACGCAAGGAGACCGCTGCCGGGTTCTGGCAGCGTGCGCGGGAGTTCTTCGCTGAGGCTGATATCACTGTGACTGCGGTGATGACGGACAACGGGTCCTGTTACCGTTCCGGCGCGTTCGCGAAGGCCCTCGGCGCCGGGGTGAAGCACCGTTTCACAAGGCCATACCGTCCGCAAACCAATGGCAAGGTTGAACGATTCAACCGCACCCTCGCACAGGAATGGGCATACGCTGCGGTCTACGACAGCGAAGAAGCCAGAGTCGCAACCTACGACGCTTGGCTTCATCACTACAATCATCATCGACCCCATACCGGGATCGGTGGTCTCACCCCGTCAGAACGCGTTCACAACCTCACGGGGAACTACAGCTAGGTCGGCATCCGATCCTGCAGCAATCACGCCCTTCTTGGGGAAGAGGCCGAAGAGCTGCGCGGGCCGCGTCGACGTCACCTCCGCGATACGCTCCAGCGAAATCCCCCGATCGTGGTATCCGGCGGAAAGCATCATCGGCAGGATATTTTCGAGGCCCGGGAACCCCGCAGATGCCGTCCAAATATCCTTCTCTTTGAAGGATCGGTGCCGCGGTACGTGATCGGAACCTATTGTGTCGACCGTCCCATCAGCCACTGCTTCCCACAGCGCCTCTTGATCAGCCACAGTGCGGAGGGGCGGATTGACCTTCCCGTATGTGCCGCAGGGTGAGTCGATGTCGAGAGTGAGGTAGTGCGGGCAAGTCTCGATGAAGATGTTCTTGTTTGCGGCACGACCCTGACGAAGAACGTCGAGAGCAAGAGCGTTGGACGTGTGGACAGCATAGGTGCTGGCTCCGGTTACCCGGCCAAGGAATGCGAGCTTGTTCAGAGCATCTGCCTCAACATAGTCAGGCCGCGCGAGGTTCCAAGAGTCAAGCGGTGTCTTACCCTCCTGCTGCCCGGCTGCCCGAAGGCGCCACACCAGTTCGATGTTCTCGGCATGTGGATCAAGCATTGCCCCGTTGGCCGCACACATCTCGAGCAGATCAAAGAGGAATCCGTCGTCGTTGCCGGGGAGGCCGAGGTATGCGCCCTCTTCACCACGGAAATTCATGAAGAACTTGTAGGAACTCACACCGAGCTCATTCACGTATTCGGGAATTGACTCAAGCTGATCACGAGTCACGACACAAAAGTGAAACCCAAAATCAATAACCGAGTCAGCTTCCATTGCATCTCGAGCTACCGGAAATACGTCTTGGTACGGATCCGTCGACATGAGATAGGCCAGCATCGAGGTGACACCGCCAGCAGCCGCCGCCTGAGACTCCGCAGCGACATCTTCCTTGCTCTGAGGGAAAGTAATGTTCGGTCCCAGGTGCACGTGAGGATCAATTGCGCCAGGCAGCACATGGAGCCCCGTTGCATCAAAGATCTCCCGCGCTTCATGGGCAGATGAGGGATCCACAATTTCTGCGATCCTCCCGTCTCGGACCAACAGGTCTACCCGTTGGACCCCATCTGGCAGCACTACATCGGCGCCTGTAATACGGAGATCAGCGGTGGTCATCTTTGTCCTTAAGGTGTTGTGATTTTCTGTACTGCATGCGAAGCGCTCAGTGGGTGCGCCGTCGCCCGGGTACTACTCGGCCCGACTGAGGAGAGCCGCCTGAAGTTACGGCCAATGTGGTTTGCGAGACTGGGTCGAAACGCCGACCGGCGAACCTACGCCCACGCCTTGGCGCTGTCTCGCGATTTGGGAAAACAACTCTGTCTCCAGTTCGATTGATCTACAGGAAACGCAGTGTGCCTTCGAGGTAAACAAGGTCATTCTCGGGAGTGGTAACCGCCGACCTGACCTTGCCCTGGGCAAAGTCCTGAACCTGCACGACGGTCAGGCCGTCGGCCTCTCGCCAACTCACCATCCAAATGTCGTCACACACCGCAGTTGCGTGAAACTCGCACGTTTCCGACTTGTCGAGGAGCGATCCTCGCGTCACGAGAAACGTCAGAGTGTCATCGCGATCGGAGATCGAGAGATCGGCCGCGAATGGACCGAATGGCCCGTCCTCGCCGAAATCAATCTCGAACTTTTTGCCTCGTGCTGGGTAGGTGTCCAACATTGCTGCCTCCAGTGCGTCCGGCCCCGTTGGGGACGCGGTGGTGTTCATGCTGTGTTGGAGAAACTCTGCCACGAAACTCGGCCGCCGTCAAACCTAATGTCTACAAACTCGCCGATTTAGGGGGTCAATATGGCCGATTTACGTCGATTTTGGGAATTTGTGGATTCATAATTTCTTCCTATCGGCATCCGACCGTTGCAACAACGTAATCACTTCGCAACATTCTGAGCCCCAATTCGGGCGAGAATAGTTGGGGTCATTTCGCACCGACCTCTCTGGATTTGTGGGCACTTTTCACCCTCGTGTGGATCCAGCGACACGTCGGCGATCGCCACAAATGCCGGTCCTCTCGGGCCACAGTGCGAAGTTCCCTAACTGGAGTGAAAGGAACTACCTAGAGCCTCGTACGTGCCATTGCGATACCCAAGAATGGTCGAATGAGCAAATGGCGCGAGCCCGCGACCCCGCACGACGGGCGCGCAATGGACTCGAGTATGTCCTCAGCGGTCTTGGTCCTGCTGAAACAGCTTCCCAGCCGTCTTGCGGTGAGCGTGGCCAGTCGCCGTGACTCACCAAATGTCCTAGGGTTCGGGCCGCCACACCACGAGATCGGCACTGCGCCTCGTCCGGGTGCCGCGCCGCATCGAGATGACCTCGCCCGCCGCGCCCGCGGCGAACACGCGCCGCTCGGGCCTACTGAGCAGCTCATCGCTGAGAGCGCGTTCGAGTTCGCGCACGCGAGCCTGCAACTCAGCCACGCGATTCTCAAGCTGCAACACCCGCCTGATGCCCTCGAGGCTGAGCCCCTCGGCAGACAGGCGCGCGACCTCGCGCAATTGCTCGACATCGTGCAGTGAGTAACGACGGGTGTTCCCGCTGGTGCGTTGTGGGGAGACAAGACCGATGCGATCGTACTGGCGCAAGGTTTGCGGGTGCATGTCGCTCAGCTCTGCCGCCTGCGTGATCGCAAACACCGGTGTGTAGCGATCCATCTGGTGGGTCATTCCACCTCCTCCTTGCGCTTCCTTCGTGATCTCGCTGCGTGTGTGGTTCTGATTTTCGTTGTGGATCCGAAGCTAGTCGGCCCTGGGCCCTACCTCCAACCGGCAGTTTGACCTTCAACTGGCAGTTTTCGCTCCATGATTCCGGCTAAAGGAAAGACTGCCGGTTGGAGGTAACTGGCTTCCGAGTCTTGGCTATCCTCGCGCCCGCGCCAACAAGTCCTCGCGCGGATTTTCCTGCGGCTCAAGCTCGCGGAACGCCTCAAGGGCGGCCCGTGCCTCATCGCTTAGGTGCGACGGCACCGCCACCTGCACCTCGGCGAGCAGATCGCCCGTGCCCTTTGCGGAGTTCACCCCGCGACCCTTCACCCGCAGCACGCGGCCGCTGGGCGTACCCGGCTGAATACGCAGCTTCACCGGGTCACCACCGAGTGTCGGCACCTCGATCGTGGCACCCAGCGCGGCTTCGGAGAAGGTTACCGGTACGCTGAGGCGCAGGTTTTGCCCGTCGCGCTCGAACACGGGATGCTTGCGCACGTGCACCGTCAGGATGATGTCGCCGGCCGGCCCACCATCGGGGCTCGGTTCGCCTTTGCCGCGCACCTTGATCTTCTGCCCGTCAGACACCCCCGCGGGGATCTTGACCTTGACCTGACCACTTGCCGACTGCAGGGTTACGGTGTTTCCGCGCACCGCCGTCTCGAAATCGAGCGTGGTGGTCGCCTGAATGTTGCGCCCGGGCCGGGGCCCGCGCGGCGCGGCACCCCCACCGAACATGCCGAAGAGGTCTTCGAAACCTGCAGCGCCGCCCTGCTGGGAGGTGAACTGCGGGCCGCGCCCGCCACCACCGCCACCGCCGAACATTCCGCCGAATACGTCTTCGAAGCCCTGGCCGCCACCGCCGCCACCCGAGGTGAAGCGTGCACCGCCGTGACCCATCGCGCGCATCTGATCGTATTCGGCGCGCTGCTCCTTGTCGGAGAGCACCGAGTAGGCCTCGCTGATCTCCTTGAACTTCGCCTCAGCCACAGCATCGCCAGCATTCGAGTCGGGGTGGTACTGCCGCGCGAGCTTCCGGTAGACCTTTTTCAGCTCGGCATCAGTCGCCCCACGCGTGACGCCGAGGATCTGGTAGAAATCCTTATCAAACCAGTCTTGGCTAGCCATCTTCGCCCACCGCCACCGCAACCTTGGCGGGGCGCAGTTCGACGGCGCCGATGCGGTACCCGCGTTCGATCACGTCGAGCACCGTCGGGGTCTCGGTACCGGGCACCGGAACCTGCGCGATTGCCTCGTGGATCTGTGGATCGAAGGGGTCCCCCTTGTCACCAAAGCTGACCACCCCGAACTTCTCCATGGACAAGCGAAGCTTCGTGGCGATCGTCGCGAAGGCGCTGCCCTCTTCCAGATCGCCGTGCTGCTCGGCACGGTCGAGGTCATCGAGCACTCCCAGCAGCGAGCTCACCACCGAGCCGACCGTGCGCTGTCGGTCGATCTCAGCGTTCGCCTCGGTGCGCTTGCGATAGTTCGCGTACTCCGCGTTGACGCGACGCAGATCCTCAAGGTACGGGTTGTCTTCGGGCGCGGCCTCCGCCGCACCGCTGATACCGGAAGCTTCCGGATCGCCCTCCGCATCCGCAGACTGCTCGGCGGCAAGGATATCCTCGACCGTCAGTTCGTCTGAGTGCGGCGCGGCGCCGAAGGGCTGCCCCTCCGGCGCCGCCGGAACCTCGTCGCCAGCTGCGTTCTCGCCCGGCTGTCGCTGTTCCTCAGCAGTCATTGCTACTTCTTCTCCTCGTCGTCTTCTACGACCTCGGCATCAACCACGTCTTCGTCATTCGACTCATCCGCAGCAGCCCCCGACTCGGGAGCCTCGTCCTTTGCGGCCTCATAGATCGCCTGTCCAAGCTTCGACTGGCTCTCGTTGAGCTTGTCGGCGGCATCCTTGATGGCCTGGTCGTCGTCACCCGCGAGGGCTTCCTTCAGTGAATCCAGGTCGCCCTGCACCTCGGTCTTGACGTCCTCAGGCAGCTTGTCCTCGTTCTCCTGGATCAGCTTCTCGACCGAGTATGCGAGCTGCTCAGCCGAGTTGCGACGCTCCAGTGCCTCGGCGCGCTTCTTGTCTTCGGCAGCGTGCTCTTCGGCCTCGCGCACCATGCGCTCGATGTCTTCCTTCGAGAGGCTCGATCCACCCGAAATCGTGATGGTCTGCTCTTTGCCGGTGCCCTTGTCTTTCGCGGAGACCTGCACGATGCCGTTGGCATCGATGTCAAAGGTGACCTCAACCTGGGGCACACCGCGCGGAGCGGGAGCGATTCCGGTGAGTTCGAAAGTGCCGAGCGGCTTGTTATCGCGCGTGAACTCGCGCTCACCCTGGAACACCTGGATCGACACTGACGGCTGGTTGTCGTCGGCGGTTGTGAAGGTCTCACTGCGCTTGGTCGGGATCGCGGTGTTGCGCTCGATGAGCTTGGTCATGCGGCCGCCCTTGGTCTCGATACCGAGCGACAGGGGTGTGACATCGATGAGTAGCACGTCCTTGCGCTCACCCTTCAGCACGCCGGCCTGCAGAGCAGCGCCCACGGCCACGACCTCGTCGGGGTTGACACCCTTATTGGGCTCGCGGCCACCGGTGAGCTGCTTCACGAGAGTGCTCACGGCAGGCATACGGGTGGATCCACCCACGAGGACGACGTGGGCGATGTCTGCAACGCTGACACCGGCCTCGGCGATGACGTCGAGGAACGGCTTACGCGTGCGCTCCAGCAGATCCTTGGTGAGCTCTTCGAACTTCGCACGCGACAGCGTCTCGTCGAGGTTGGCGGGGCCATTTTCGGTGAGCGAGAGGTAGGGCAGCTGGATCTGCGCGCTCATCGAGCTCGACAGTTCCTTCTTCGCCTGCTCGGCCGCTTCCTTCAGACGCTGCAGAGCGATCTTGTCGCCCGACACGTCAACACCCGAGGTCGCCTTGAACTGCTGAATCAGCCAGTCGACGACGCGCTGATCCCAGTCGTCGCCGCCGAGGCGGTTGTCGCCCGCGGTTGAGCGGACCTGGATGGTCGCGAAGTCTTCGTCTTTGCCCACCTCAAGCAGGGAGACATCGAAGGTGCCGCCACCGAGGTCGAAGACGAGGATGAGCTCGTCTTCTTTGCCCTTATCGAGCCCGTATGCGAGCGCCGCAGCGGTCGGCTCGTTGACAATGCGCAGCACGTTGAGGCCCGCGATCTCGCCGGCCTCCTTGGTCGCCTGACGCTCGGCATCGTTAAAGTACGCGGGCACGGTGATGACCGCGTCGGTGACCTTGTCGCCGAGGTAGGTCTCTGCGTCGCGCTTCAGCTTCATGAGCGTGCGCGCGCTGATCTCCTGCGCGGTGTACTTCTTGCCGTCGATCTCCTGGGTCCAGTCAGTACCCATGTGGCGCTTAACTGAGGCGATGGTGCGGTCGACATTCGTCACAGCCTGGCGCTTGGCAGTCTCGCCGACGAGTACCTCGCCATCCTTCGTGAAGGCGACGATCGAGGGGGTGGTGCGGAAGCCCTCGGCGTTTGAGATGACGGTGGGCTCGCCACCCTCGAGGACAGATACCACCGAGTTGGTGGTGCCGAGGTCGATACCTACTGCTCGTGACATAGTGCGTTCTCCTTGTGTGGGTGCTCGGTGAGGGCGCTTGGCCCAGGGTCTGAATCGGCTCGCGACAACCCCGAAGAGTCAAGTTGAGCCTGATGTACTCAAGTTTAGCCGGACAGTGGATCACGTCAAGTCAGAATCGCAAAACTTGAGTCGATCTCACTCAACTCTCAGATTGTGGATCACGGCGGGCACCCTCACGGTTCCATCGGTTACCCTCGGAACACCAGGCCGCGAAGGAGGGGTGAGGTGACGAACGTTTGGCAAGCCCTGCGAAGGGGTGAGTCGGCCCGCGAGCGAAGACGACAGCTGGAACAGGCGCACGAGCACTTCATTACCGAATCGCGCCTCAGTGAAGACCCGGAGCGGCACATCCACGCTGCCGCCCGGGCCGCGCTGCGCCCGGTGGTGCTCGAATCCTGGCTGCGAGCGCAGCACGGCACCATTGACCCCGATAGCACCCCCAGCCAGCTCGCACTTGGTGAAGATGAGCTTCGCGAGATCTTGGCACACCATCCCATCGGCCGGGTGTTACCAGTCGTGCAGCGTCTGCTGCTTGATGAGGCCACCGAATCCGGATTCATCGTCGCCGTGGGCGACGCAGCCGGACGCCTCCTGTGGATCGACGGCGACGCACAGCTGCGCACGCGCGCCGCCGACATGGGCTTTCTCGCGGGCATGGACTGGTCAGAACGCGCGGTAGGTACCAGTGCCCCGGGCAGCGCGCTCGCGCTCGATCACGCCATCCAGGTTCTCGGCGCCGAACACTACAACCGGGCGGTACACGCCTGGAGTTGCACGGCAACCCCCGTGCACGATCCCACGACCGGCGCGATCCTCGGCGTCATTGACGTCACCGGAGGCGACGGCGCTGCCTCACCCCACGTGCTTCCGCTGGTGGAGGCCACCCGCGCAGCCGTCGAGGCAGAACTCAAGCTCGACGCGCTTCGTGCCCTGATCGAACGGGATCGCTCGCAGGCGCGGCCTCGACAGCGCTCGCGGGCAGCATCTGGTGTCCCCCGGCTCCTCGTATTGGGTCACGATCCGGCGCTGCTCGAAAGCCGCTCGAGTTCCCTTCCGCTTACGGGTCGACACGCGGAGATCCTGCTCGCACTCTCTGCCGAACCGCAGGGTCTGTCTGCCCGCACCCTCGCAGAGCAGGTGTACGGGTCGGAGGAATCCGAGCCCACACTCCGCGCAGAGATCGTGCGGTTACGCAAGTGGCTTGAGCCTCTGCACACGGGCATCGCCCTGAATTCTCGGCCGTACAAGCTGAGCGCACCCATCCGTGTCGACGCAACCGAGATGCTCGCCGCCCTGGGCCGCGGGGCACATCGACTGGCGCTCGCGGCCTACGCCGGACCGGTGCTGCCCAGCTCGTCGGCACCCGTTGCCGAGTCCCTGCGTGCGGAAGTGAGCGCAACGCTGCGCGAGGCGATGTTGCAGACGGCCGCCGCGGATCCGCTCGCCGAGTACGCACAGACCTGGGCGACCGACGATCGCGAGGTATGGGAGACACTGCTTCACGTGCTCCCACCACTCAGCCCCAAGCGGGCACGCGTGGTCGCGAAGCTGGAGTCGTTGTCGCTGTAAACACGTGCGTGCAACGTTGGTGCAACGGTGCGCAGCGTAGCCTGCATTCCACCGAGCGCGAACGACTCGCATCGGTTGCCTCACGTGCACAATCCAGACAACGAAGTCGAGGGAACACACATGACCGTCTATGCCGCACCCGGCCAGCCAGATTCGCTGGTCACGTTCAAGAGCCGCTACGAGAACTACATCGGCGGTGAGTGGATCGCCCCCGTGAAGGGAATGTACTTCGAGAACGTCACCCCGGTCACCGGGAAAGCCTTCTGCGAGGTGGCTCGGAGCACCGCCGAAGACATCGAACTCGCGCTCGACGCGGCCCATGCTGCCGCTCGGGGTTGGGGCAAGACCAGCCCCGCCGAACGCGCGGTGATCCTGAACCGCATCGCGGATCGCATGGAGCAGAATCTCGAGTTGCTCGCCGTCGCCGAAACCTGGGACAACGGCAAGGCGGTTCGCGAAACCCTCAATGCAGACATTCCGCTCGCGATCGATCACTTTCGCTACTTTGCCGGGGCCATCCGCGCCCAGGAGGGTGGCGTCTCACAGCTCAACGAGGATCTTGTCGCCTATCACTTCCACGAGCCGCTCGGAGTGGTCGGTCAGATCATCCCCTGGAACTTCCCGATCCTCATGGCGACATGGAAACTCGCCCCCGCACTCGCGGCCGGGAATGCCATCGTGCTGAAGCCCGCCGAGCAGACCCCCGCGTCGATCCTCGTGATGTTTGAGCTCATTGGTGACCTGCTCCCGGCGGGCGTGGTGAACATCGTCAACGGGTTCGGCGTTGAGGCGGGGAAGCCGCTCGCGTCGAACAAGAGGATCCGCAAGATCGCGTTTACGGGCGAAACCACCACCGGCCGCCTCATCATGCAGTACGCCTCGGAAAACATCATTCCCGTCACACTCGAACTCGGGGGCAAGAGCCCCAATATCTTCTTTGACGATGTCATGGCGAAGGATGATGCGTACTTCGACAAGGCCCAGGAGGGCTTCACCATGTTCGCCCTCAACCAGGGCGAAGTCTGCACCTGCCCGTCGCGGGCGCTGATCCAGGAGTCGATCGCCGGCAATTTCCTTGACGCAGTCGTGGAGCGCACGAGGCGGATTACTCGCGGAAACCCCCTCGACACCGACACCATGGTCGGGGCTCAGGCATCGAACGATCAGTTTGAAAAGATCAAGTCTTACCTTGATATTGGGAGGCAGGAGGGGGCGCAGATACTCATTGGCGGGGATGTCGAGGATCTCGGAGGAGAGTTCTCGGACGGGTTCTACATCCAGCCAACGATCTTCCGCGGCGATAATTCGATGCGCATCTTCCAGGAGGAGATTTTCGGTCCGGTGGTTTCGGCGACCACCTTTACCGATTTCGACGATGCGATCCGCATCGCGAACGACACCCTGTATGGTCTCGGCGCGGGAGTATGGAGCCGCAACGGGACCACCGCGTATCGGGCCGGTCGCGCAATTCAGGCCGGGCGCGTATGGGTGAACAACTACCACGCGTACCCCGCTCACGCGGCGTTCGGCGGCTACAAGTCGAGCGGCATCGGGCGGGAAAACCACTTGATGATGCTCGATCACTACCAGCAGACGAAGAACCTGCTCGTCAGCTACCGCGAAACCGCAGACGGATTCTTCTAAACCCATGAACACGAAGGTTGACGCAGACGATGCGTGCGACCTCCCCACGGGGGCGTCGACGGAGCCAATTGCCGGCTGCGTCGACGCCCGACCGGAGGTCGCGGGAGAGACGGAGAGTCGCCTTGCATTCACCCCCGCTGCGCTGGAACTGATCGAGCGGTTATGGGCGATCCACGGACCGCTGATGTTCCACCAGTCGGGTGGCTGCTGCGACGGGAGCGCTCCCATGTGTTACCCCGAGGGCGAGTTCAGAACGGGAGGTCAAGACATCCTGCTTGGCACGCTGGAGCTCCCCGCGCTCGAAGGCGCATCCACCACTCGTGAAATTGGCTTCTGGATGTCTCGTGAGCAGTTCGCGGCCTGGGCGCATACCCATCTGACCATCGATGCGGTACCCGGACGCGGGGCGGGGTTCTCCCTTGAGGCCCCGGAGGGCAAGCGGTTCCTGATCCGCTCGCGGTTGCTCTGAATGGGTCGACGAGGGGCCCGCTGCGCTACCTGAGCGTTCCTCGCATCGACTAGTGTGACCCCCATGAGCGATGCTACGAGCCAGAGCCGGATCTACCCGGCGAATGCGGCCGGATCCACCCCCGAAATCGCGACGGTGAAGAAGCGCACCGTATTCGCCTGGTCACTGTGGGATTGGGGATCCGCCGCGTTCAATGCGGTCGTGACGACCTTCGTGTTTGCGGTCTACCTGACGAGCGAATCGTTCGGGCCCGAAGAGGTGACCTCGGCCCGCCTCGGCACCGCGCTGCTGATTGCGGGCATCGTCGTGGCGCTGCTGGCACCCGTAATCGGCAAGCTCACCGATGCGGCTGGGCGGCGCAAGACCTGGCTCGGCATCAATACCGCCGTGGTCGTGGCCGCAACCGCGCTGCTCGTGCTGGTTGCTCCGGCCGAACAGTACCTGCTGCTCGGGCTCGTGCTGCTCGCCATTGGCAACGTCGCGTTTGAGTTTGCGAGCGTAAGCTACAACTCGATGCTGCGACAGATTTCGACGAACGCGAACGTCGGCAAGGTGTCGGGCTTCGGGTGGGGCATGGGATACCTCGGTGGCATCGTGCTGCTTGCGATCATCCTCGTCGGGTTCATCTTTCCCGACGTCGGCTGGTTTGGGGTCACCTCGGAGGACGGCTGGAACGTGCGCGTCGCGATGATCATCGCCGCGGCCTGGTTCGCGCTCTTCGCAATCCCGGTGTTCCTCGCCGTGCCCGAGATCCCGGCGCTGCCGGAGTCGCAGCGCCAAAAGGTCACTGTCTTCGGTGCGTATCGCGAGCTCTTCCAAAGCGTCTCGGAGCTCTGGAAGAACGCGCGCCAGACCTTCTACTTCCTGATCGCGAGCGCGGTGTTTCGCGACGGTCTCGCCGGGGTCTTCACCTTCGGCGGCGTGATTGCGGCGCTGAGCTTCGGGTTCGATAGTTCGACCGTCATCATCTTCGCGATCGCGGCCAACGTCGTCGCCGGCCTCGCAACGATTCTGATGGGGCTGCTCGAGGATCGCCTCGGCGCGAAGAACGTCATGGTGACCTCGATCCTGCTCATGATCATCTGCGCACTGCTCGTATTCCTCCTGAACCCCCTCGGCACCTGGGTGTTCTGGGCCTTCGGTCTGGCGCTGTGCATCTTCGTCGGCCCGGTGCAGTCGGCGAGCCGGTCGTACCTCGCCAAGCTCATCCCGGCGGGCCGCGAGGGCGAGATCTTCGGGCTCTACGCCACGACCGGGCGCGCGGTGTCCTTCCTCGCGCCGGCGGCATTTACCATCTCCGTCGCACTGGGCGGTGCCGCGATCTTCGGAATCCTCGGCATCGCAATGGTGCTGCTCCTCGGGCTGCTCCTGCTGCTCCCGGTCACCGCGCATCGCGCCGCGTCTCCAACCGAGTAATCTGGGCAGGTGCCCCGCCCCGAACTCAGCCCCGAACAGTCGGCCGTCTTCGAGCGGATCGAACACACTCGCGAGCACGTATTCGTCACGGGGCGTGCGGGCACCGGCAAGTCGACGATCCTGAACCATTTGGCCTGGCACACGAGCAAGATCATCGCGGTGTGTGCGCCGACCGGCGTGGCAGCACTGAACGTGGGCGGCCAAACGATCCACTCGTTGCTGCGACTCCCCACCGGGGTGATTGCGGATCACGACCTCGACCAGCCCGCAGAGCTCAAGAAGATGCTCGCCGCGATCGACACCCTCGTCATCGACGAGATCTCGATGGTGTCTGCCGACCTGATGGACGCAATCGACCGCTCGCTGCGGCAGGCTCGCGGCAAGCGCCACGACCCGTTCGGTGGCGTGCAGATCATCATGTTCGGCGACCCGTACCAACTGCCGCCCGTGCCGCCACGCGACCCACACGAGCGCGCCTATTTCGACGACACCTACCGGTCGCTGTGGTTTTTCGACGCGAAAGCGTGGATCGATGCGCCGCTCGCGATCATCGAGCTCGTCGAGGTGCACCGGCAGCGCGACGACCGATTCAAGCAGATCCTCGGGGCGGTGCGGCACGGCGAGGTGACCGCCGACATGGCGGAGGAGCTGAACGCCGCGGGCGCCCGGCCCGCCCCCGAGGGCGTCATCACGCTCGCGACCACCAATGCCACGGTCTCCCGCATCAATGCCGAGCGCCTGGCGAAGATCACCGGCACACCGCTGAAGGCCGTCGCTGAGATCAATGGTGAGTTTCGCGAGAACACCTACCCGGCCGACGAGGTGCTCGAGCTGAAGCCGGGCGCACAGGTGATGTTTCTGCGCAACGACTCCGACGGGCGCTGGGTGAACGGCACCATCGGCACGGTCTCGCGCGTCACCGGCACCGTCTGGGTGGAGGTCGGCGACGAGGAGTTCGAGGTCGAGCCCACCACCTGGGAGCGCTACCGCTACCGGTACGATGCCGAGACGAAGAAGCTCGAGAAAGAGGTCGTGGCCGAGTTCGAGCAGTTTCCGCTTCGCCTCGCGTGGGCGGTGACCGTGCACAAGTCGCAAGGTCACACCTACGACGCGGCGGTCGTGGATCTCGGCCCGCGGGCCTTCACGGCCGGGCAGACGTACGTCGCCCTGAGCCGAGTGCGATCCATCGAGGGGCTCTACCTGCGTCGGCCGCTCGAGCCGCGCGACGTGATCGTCGACCCGAACGTGGTGCGCTTCATGCGGGCCGCCGGGCAGGCTGGCATCGTTTCACGCGAGTCAAACGCGTAACCCCGCTTCGCGCGTCTCCTGCCCCCGCGGCGCCTACCCGTCGCCCTTTCGGCGCAGGTCCCTGGCCCCCGGGCCTCCAAGGCCCGTTGCCCCCGTCCAGGGTCTTCTTCGAGGGGTCAAATTCTGCTGCTCGACGGGCACCGAAGCAGCAGAATTTGACCTCTCGGCGGGTTTTGAGGGTGGATCAGGCGCCGTGCGCCGCGACCACCCGGTTCTCGATCACGCCGAGGCCCTCGATCTCGCCGCGCACGACGTCACCGGTCGTCAAACACGGCGAGCTCGATCTTGTAGTCGAGCGCGTCCGAGACCGCGGGCTTTTCGAGGTCGCCGAACGGGGTATTTCAATGTCGTCGGTGTGCGCGCCCGGGAGTTCCATGAGTTCTCGCACGTGCGCAAGGAGATTCGCGCACTGTGCATCCGTGCTCTCGGGCATTTCTGTGGTCCCGGGGTCGCGCCCGGCAATCACCCCGGAGGAGAGATGCGAGTCTATCCGGCTCGCCACCGGTACCGGGTTCTGGTGCGCGTACCCCTTGAGGTATTAGCTCTGTCGCCGTGTCACTGTCCGCCTCACCCGCTCCGACTACCCACGATCGGGCGCGTCTGTCGCGGCCTGCGCTGCGTCGTGATCGAGCACTGCGGTGAGCGTACGCACCTCGTGCTGTCGCGCCTCCGTCTCGATGAGATCCGGGTCGGCTCCAGCTTCGATCAGGTCAATCATCGCCTCGTGCTCCGCGATCGAGGCAACCGCGCGCCCCGGCGCATACCAAAACGCCGAACGCCGAATGATATCCATGCGCAACCACTCCTGGTGCACCATTCCCATCAGTCGCTCGTCGTCGCAGCGCGAGCAGAGCAACTCGTGAAACTGCCGGTTCAGCGACCCAAACCGAGCGGTATCGTACGCCTCCAACGACTCGCGCATGGAGGTGTTCAACGCGCGCGCTCGCGCCAGATCGTCCGCCGTCAGGTGCCCCGCTGACAGTGCGGTCGCGAGCCCCTCAAGCCGCGCGAGCAACCTGATGGTGCGCTTCCACGCGTCGGCGTCAAAGGTCTTCACGAGCGCGCCAACGTTGGGCACGATGTCGACCCAGCCCTCGGCCTCAAGCCGGCGCAACGACTCTCGCCACGGCACCGAACTGATGCCGTGTTCGCGGCCCAATTGGTCGATCACCAAGCGGAAGCCGGGACCGTACGTTCCGTCCATGATGCGCTGCTGCAGAATGTCGTAGGCCTGCTCCGACTTCGACTTCACTAGCTCCGCCATTGGCGTTCCTCTCGCTCCTGCGGGGCCCCACGGTAGGCAGACAACGCAGTCTGCGCATCACGGTGAAGGCTGCCCCGATCCTATCAATGATCGCGCGCGATCCATCGTGGATCGGCGCACCCCGGTCTTGAATCTCGCGATCGCGGCGTCTTTCGCGGCCTCCGGCCGCGCGAGTACGAGCGCGCGCAGCGGTGCGGGTTCTGGCTCGATCGAGCGCACCTTCACATCGAACCGCGCAAGGCTGCGCCTGTCGGGATCGGGCAGAATTGCGCTCGCGAGCCCCGCCTCGAATCGCTGGTTCTTTGAGGCGAGCGAGTTCCCCGGCGAAGGCGTGAACGATCCGCTTCTGAAGGCGAGGCCGGAGACCCTTGAGGCTTACCTCGGTCTGCACTAGCTAGCGGACTGCGGGCGCTTAAGCGCTACTGAGCTTTAGCCTTGGCCGCGGCCTTCGCCGCACGCTTGCTCTCGCGTACCTTCAGGAGCGACTCAGGCGAGACGATGTCAGCCACGCTCCGAAAGCTGCCCTCCTCGCCATAGGGAGCCGAGGCCTCGCGCCACCCGGCCCCGGCGAAACCCACCTGCTTGCCGAGCAGCGCGAGGAAGATACGCGCCTTCTGCTCCCCGAAGCCAGGCAGCTTCTTCAGCCGCTTCAAAACGGTCGGCCCGTCGGGGTCGCCCTGGGTCCATATTGCGGAAGCCTCGCCTCCCCACCCGTCAAGCAGCGCCTGAGCCAACTCCTGCACCCGGCCAGCCATCGAACCCGGGAACCGATGCACCGCGGGAGTCTGCTTGAACACCGCGACGAACTCCTCGGGATCCGCGCCGGCGATCGCTGCCACGTCGAGCGTGCCGAGCCGCTCCTTGATCTTCAACGGACCCGCAAACGCGAGTTCCATCGCAACCTGCTGGTCGAGCAGCATGCCGGTCAGCAGTGCGAACGGGTCGCTCGTGAGCAGCGCATCGGCGGCTTCGTTATCGGTGAGGTGCAGTGCCATGCCCACAGTCTGCCAGCCCCGGGCGAGCTCGGCCAGATGCAGTCCACTGTGGGTTCGCGCATTGGATCCGCCGGCCACCCATCCCGGCGGCACGGTTGCGGGAAGAGAACCGCTCTGTCGAACTACGCCTCAGAGAGTTCAGCATCAACATCAGAGAGTTCGGTGTCGCCGTCAGCGAACTCAAGCGGCTCGATCGCGGGCAACACCTCACCGAGAATCGCGGCGGCGTTCTCGCCGGGTTCGAGCGACTCAACACCACTGAGTTTGCGTTGCAACGCGCGGGTGCGCGTGCCGGCCTGCTCCACCGTGTTCTGGACGGTTTTGAGCTGCTTCCCCACCTTGTCCCACACGTCGCCATACTTTTCGAACTCGCTCTTGGCGGCACTCAGCACCTTCCACACCTCGCTCGAACGCTTCTCGATCGCAAGCGTGCGGAACCCCATCTGCAAGCTATTCAGCAGCGACATCAGGGTCGTCGGCCCGACCACGGCAATGCGATGCTCGTTCTGCAGCTTGGAGACGAAGCCCGGGCGACGCATGACCTCGGCAAAGAGCCCCTCGGTGGGGAAGTACATCACGCCAAAGTCTGTGGTGTGCGGCGGATCCACATATTTGCTCGAGATGAGCTTCGCCTGCGCGAGCACCGCGCGTTCGATGTCGCGCCCAGCGATGTCGATCGCGGAGAGGTCGCCAGACTCCTGCGCGGTAAGCAGGCGCTCGTAGTCCTCCTGCGGAAACTTCGAGTCGATCGGCAGCCACACCGGAGTCTCACCGTCACCCGCGCCCGGCAGCTTCACCGCGAACTCGACGCGCTCGTTCGAGTCGGGCAGCACCGCAACGTTTTCTGCGTACTGGTCTGAGGTCAGCACGTCTTGCAGCTGCCGCGCGAGCTGCACCTCGCCCCAGCCGCCGCGCGACTTCACGTTCGTAAGCACCCGCTTGAGCCCGCCCACATCGGTCGCGAGGGTCTGCATCTCGCCGAGACCCTTCTGCACCTGCTCCAGCCGTTCACTAACGAGTGAGAACGACTCGCCCAGGCGCTTCTCGAGGGTGCCCTGCAACTTCTCATCGACCGTCTCGCGCATCTTTTCGAGCTTCGCCTCGTTGCCCAGGCGCAGCTTCTCAAGTTCAACGCTGAGCGTCTCGCGCAACTCGGCTTGCTTCTTCACGTTGGTATCTGTCAGCCCCTGAATCTGTTTCGCGTTCTCATCAAGCGCGGTCTTCAGCGTGCCCTGCAGCTTCTCGTCGACGGTTTCGCGCACCTTCTCGAGCTTCGCTCCGGTATCGGCGCGGATCGCCTCGAGCCGCGTATCGACCGCCGTGCGCAGTTCGACCGACTGCGCACCGAGTTCCTCTCGCAACTGAGTGCTCGCGGAAGCGCGCGCCTCACGCTCACGCGCGAGCTCTGCTGACTGTGCCTCCCCCGCGGCGCGCAGCGACTGACCCAACTCCACTCGCTGCGCCTGGAGATCCTGTCGCAAGAGCGCGGTACCGGACTGCTGCTCCTGCCGAAGCGCAGCGGCGGCTGCCTGCTGCTCCTCCCGCAACACCCGAGCCAGCGCGTCTGCATCGCCAGCCCCGGCACCCGGCCCGCCACGCCGCATGAGCACCGCAGCCAGCACCCCGAGTACCGCCAACAGGTTCAGCACCAGCAGCACGATCACAACCACGTCCATGTTTCCCCGAATCACTACGGAACCCCGATGCCTCGACCCTACCGAGGGGCTCTGACATTGGCCGGTGTTGCCCACACGGTTACAGTAAGTGCATGGCTCTCCTGATCCCTTTCAACGGCATCCATCCGCAGGTCGACCCCACCGCGTGGCTCGCACCGAACGCGACCCTTATCGGCGACGTGCGCGTCGGCCCGGGCGCGAGCGTGTGGTTCGGCGCGGTGTTGCGCGGCGACATGGACCGCATCGAGCTCGGCGCGGGCAGCAACCTGCAAGACAATGTCGTCGTGCATACCGACCACGGCGTATCCGCCATCATCGGTGCGAACGTGGGGGTCGGGCACCTCGCCCTCATTCACGGCGCGACCATCGCCGACGGCTCGCTCATCGGCATGGGCGCAAAGCTCCTGAACAACTCGGTGATCGGCAACGGCGCATTCGTCGCCGCGGGTGCACTCGTGCTCGAGGGGCAGCATGTCGAAGCCGGGCACCTCGTCGCCGGGCTGCCGGCCAAAGACCGCGGGCCGATGGGCGAGGAGATGGCCGAGCGCGTGCGCTCGAACGCCTTCCACTACCAGGAGCTCGCGGCTCAGTACCGCGCCTCGGGCGTGTAAGCCCGCGGACAGCGCGGCGATCCACCAGGGAATGAACTACCGGTGCGACTCGCCCCTTTCCCTGCTACTCACCAGGGTCACGACCGCCGGGTCCACCGGAATGTCGCCAGACTCACCACGAGCCCCACCATGAGGCACACCCCGAGGTTGAGCGCGACGAGCCCCTGATCCCAGGTGCCGCCCTGTTCCGCCTCGGCGAAGTGCTCGGGCAGACACACGCTGAGCATAGGTTTCTCCCGGGGCGACCCTCAGACCCACCCCTTCGAGTACCTGACGGTCGCCATAGCGCTTGCTGAGGCCGCGCACCTCTATATGACCGCGCCGTGATGGCCCTCACGGTCTGTGGTGCGTCGTTGCATACCGCCAGTTCGGCAGCCAAGGCCACCTCGCGACCGCGAACTTCCGGCTGATCTTTCACTCCACTGATCGGTGGATGGGTGCTGGGGAACGGCCCGCGTGCTGACTGGGTGCCGATCCCTGGCGAGGAGGCGCAATTCCACGACCGAGCAGAAACTCTCGGTGGAATTGCGACCCCTCGGCGGAGGTAGGTATGTGAGTTGGTGGGGAAGGGAAGGAAGGAAGGAAAGTAGGAAAGGAGGAAAGGAAGAAGGCTGGGTAGGCTGGGCGAGTGACCGTCAGCGACCCGCAGCACCTGCCTAGTTCAGACCCGGCCGCGCACCCGCGCGGGTTCGCCTCCGACAACTATGCCGGGGCGCACCCCGAGGTGCTCGAGGCTATCGCCACCGCCAATGTGGGCCACGCTCCCGCTTACGGCGACGATCCCTGGACCGTCGGCCTCACAGAGTGGACCCGTATGGCGTTTGGCCCCATGGCGCAGATCTTCCCGGTGTTCAACGGCACGGGCGCGAATGTGCTCGGTCTGCAGGCCTCCCTCCCTCGCTGGGGCGCGGTCATCTGCGCGGCGAGCGCACACATCAACGTCGACGAGGGCGGCGCGCCCGAGAAGGTCGGCGGGCTCAAGCTTCTGACCATCGACACCTCCGACGGCAAGCTCACCCCCGAGCTCGTGGATCGCGAGGCCTGGGGGTGGGGCAATGAGCATCGCGCGCAGCCGCTCGCGGTCTCGATCACGCAGACCACCGAGTTCGGCACGTGCTACACGCTGGCTGAGATTCGGGCGCTGGCGGATCAGGCCCACCGCCACGGCATGGAACTGCACATGGACGGGTCTCGCCTCGGCAACGCGGCCGCGCATCTCGGCGCCTCGCTCGCCGAGCTCACCACCGAGGCTGGCGTCGACGTGTTGAGCCTCGGGGGCACGAAGAACGGGCTGCTCGGGGCCGAGGCCGTCGTGGTGATCCACCCGGAGAAGGCGCGCGGGCTGCACTACCTGCGCAAAACGAACATGCAGTTGGGCTCGAAAATGCGGTTTCTCTCGGCGCAGTTGCTTGCGCTGTACGACGGCGACCTCTGGCTGCGATCGGCAACCCACGCGAATTCCATGGCCGAGCGGCTGAGTGCCGGCATCGAGCGGCTTTCGATGAGCGGAGGGGTGCCCGGTCTGCGACTCGCGCAACGCACCGAGTCGAACGCGGTGTTCGCTCTCGTGTCGGCGGCGGCTCAGGAACGCGCACGGCGACAGTTTCATTTCTACAGCTGGCCCGGCAATGACGAGCTTGTGCGCCTCATGTGCTCGTTCGACACCACACCCGGAGACGTCGACGCGCTCCTCGCCACCTTCGCCGAACCTGCTCGTAGCTAGACCCCAACCCCGTCGAACACGAGCCTCGCGGCGATCAGCACCATCACCACGGCGACCGACCAGTCGAGCACCTGCCACGCGCGCGGCGACGCGAAGAAGCGGGTGAGCGCACGTGCACCGTACCCGATCAGCGCGAACCAGGCGAGGCTCGCGATCGCGCCGCCCAGCGCAAACCACCAACGCTCGGGGTCTCCCTGCGCATTCCCGATTGACCCCATGAGCACCATCGTGTCGAGGTACACGTGCGGATTCAGCCACGTGATGGCGAGGCACGCAAGCACAGTCTTCTTCAGCGAGACCTGCGAGCCTTCGGCCGCGACCAACCCGATCGGGCGGATCGCGCGTCGCACCGCGCCCCACGCGTACCAGAGCAGGAACACCACGCCGCCCCATCGCACGATCTCGATGACCAATGGGGCGCGCTCAATCACGAAGCCGATCCCAGCGACCCCAGCAAACTCGAGGAGCGCGTCAGTGAGTCCGCAGATCAGCACCACGGGGAGCACAAACTGCCGCCGGATGCCCTGCTGGAGCACGAAGGCGTTCTGCGCGCCGATGGCCGCGATGAGCGAGAGTCCGGTGCCGAAGCCGACGAGTATGGGGGTAATCACCCTTTGACGCTACGACTCTGACCAACGTTGTTCCTAATTTAGAATGCCTAACTTTATTTACGAAGCATTAGCATTGCTTAATCAAGCTCCGCCACCAACGATGAGTTCGTGTCGACGCAGAAACGAGGGAACGCATGGATCTGCCAGTCGAGCACCTCGCAACCTTCGCGGCCATCGTGGATGAGGGCAGCTTCGAGGGTGCCGCGCGGCGACTCCATATCACCCCATCTGCAGTCAGCCAGCGGGTGAAAGCCATGGAACAGCGGGTGGGCTCGGTATTGCTGCAGCGCACCCGCCCCGTGCTTCTTACCGCCGCGGGCACCACTGTCTTGCGCGTTGCCCGACAGCTCGATCGCATCGTCGACGATGCAACGAGAGAGCTCGGCAGCGGTCCTTCAGGCGGCACGGTCATTCCAATCGTGGTGAACGCCGACTCCCTTGCAACCTGGTTCATTCCCGCTCTCGCGCGCGCCTCGCGGGAGACGTCAGCTCACTTTGAAGTGATCCGCGCCGACGAGACCCTCAGCACTGAACAATTGCGACGAGGAGAGGTGATGGCGGCGCTCACCGCGACCCGCGAGCCAGTTCCGGGGTGCACGAGCACCCGGATTGTCACCGACCGATACCGTGCGGTCGCCGCGCCCGAGTTTGCGGCACGTCACTTCCCCGTTGGCGTCACTACAGATGCGTTGCGCCTCGCACCAATGATCGAATTCGACCGGCAAGATGCATTCCAGCGTCGATTCATTCGGCGAATTACCCAGACACCGGTGGATCCACCACGACATTACGTGCCATCTTCGGCGGAGTTTGCTCTTGCGATTGAGCTCGGTATGGGCTGGGGAATGCTGCCAGAACTGCAGTGCCGGACGCCACTTACGGACGGACGCCTCGTGGAGATCGGGCCGGGATCCACAATCGCCCTGCCGCTGTACTGGCAACGCTGGAACTTGCATTCTGCAGTCCTCGACCGGCTCTCCGAAATTGTGACGGAGGAGGCACGGGCCGCACTAGGCTCGTCAGAGTCGAAGGGAGCCCGCGGATGATGGGGGTGCTGCAGGGATTTGCCCTCATTCTCGGCATCATCGGCGCTGGCTATCTTGCATCTCGGTTCGGCGTAGTCACGGGCGACCAGCGTCTGGTGCTCAATCGAGTTGCCTTCTACGTCGCCACCCCGGCGCTTCTCTTCGTGGTGTTGCAACGCAGTGATCCGGCGGTCATCGTCTCCCCGGTGATCCTCATCACCGGGCTGGCCGCGGTGGTGGTCGCGGGCATCTACGTGGTCCTGTCTCGGCTCTGGTTTCGCCGCGACCTCGCGAGCACGACGCTCGGGGCCACCAGCTCGGGCTATGTGAACTCCAACAACCTCGGTCTGCCCGTCGCAATCTACATCCTCGGTGATGCTGCGTACGTCGCGCCGCTCATTCTGCTGCAGGTGGTGGTGTTCGCACCGCTGATCCTCGCCATTCTCGAGTCGACCCGGGGCAACCAACGCGGTGCGGTGGTCGCGCTGGGTCGGGCGGCACGCAACCCCATCATCGTCGCCTCGGTGTTGGGCCTGCTGGTTGCGTTGCTCGATCTGCGGGTGCCCGAGATCCTCCTGAATCCCATCGAGATGATCGGTGACGCGTCAATCCCCATGGTTCTGTTGAGCTTCGGTATTTCGCTGCACGGGCAGCGCGTGCTGCAAGCCGGTGCGGATCGCCCCGCCGTCCTCGTGGCAAGCGGCATCAAACTGCTCGTGATGCCCGCCCTCACCTGGGTGCTGTGCCTCGCCTTCGGCCTGAACGCGCACGAGACCTTCGTCGCGACCACGATCGCCGCGCTTCCGACCGCGCAAAACGTGTACAACTACGCTGCCACCTATCGGCGTGCAGAAACGCAGGTGCGCGACACCGTGTTCTTGACCACGTTCGCCTCACTCCCGGTGATCGCGGCGATTGCCTGGTTGTTGGCCGCTTAGGTGGGGAAAAGGCCGCGGACGCTCCAGCCACTGCCACTGCCACTGCCACTGCCACTGCCACAGCCCCATATTCAGTTCAAGGTGCCCTATTCGCGGAAATTCGGGTGCCTCAAGTGAACAGGGCACCACTTCCCCGACTTTGGCTCGCGCTTTCGTCACACAGTGGATCACGGTCCGGAATATTCTCCGGCACCTGAGTGTTCTCACCCACGGCGCCTCAGGCGGTTCTCAAGCTTGCCGGGCGCCCACGCAGCTCTGATCCATCAGCAAAGGAACCCCATGAACGCCCGTCACGCCGAAACCAGCGCCCCCGTCATTGACCCGATCGCAAGCCGCTGGAGCCCCCGTTCCTTCGCCACCGAACATTCACTGCCCGAGGGCGCGCTGCGTGGGGTGTTTGAGGCGGCCCGCTGGGCTCCGAGTGCGAGCAACACGCAGCCCTGGCGCTTCATCATTGCCCGCCGCGGCGGCGAGGCGTTCGCGAAGGTCGAGGCGACGCTACTCGGCTTCAACCAGCAGTGGGCCGGCCGTGCAGCCGCGCTTGTGGTTAACGTCGCCGAGACCGTCAATGCAGAGGGCACGGCGCAGCGCTGGGCCGAGTATGACCTCGGGCAGGCTGTGGCCACCTACTCGCTCCAGGCACGCGCCGAGGGGTTGTACGCGCATCAGATGGGTGGGTTCGATCCCGAGGCTCTACGCACCGCATTCGACCTGAACGAGCATCAGGTTCCCGTGTCGGTGAGCGCGATCGGTGCGATCGGCGAGCCCGAGCAACTTCCGGACCCCCTCCGCGAGCGCGAGATCGCCCCGCGCAGCCGCATGGAACTTGACGACCTGATACTGCTCAACGACTAGCGCGGCGACGGATTACGCGACGGTGCGGTAGACCGTGTCGTCGCCGTCCAGCCGCAACGCCCTGATGAGTTCGGCGGCGTGCGTCGTCGACAGCACCACGCGGGCAAAGCCATCGAATTCCGACACCCACCCGTGATCTTCCTCGATACTCTCGGGCACATCAATGTCGATCACGATGGCGGATCGCCGACCTCGGACGAGCGCGAAGTCCCGGCCGGAAATGCTTCTCCATGTGCCGAACGCCAGTTTGCCCGGAATCATCGTGCCGGGAGCACGCACCCCCCGCAACCAGACCCACGGATCATCGGTGATGAGCGCAGAGGTGATGGCATCGCGGTCGATCACCACATCGCGCCGATGCATTGCGAGTACTTTTTCGGTCGCGGTGAGCTGGATCACCACTCGGTCTGGGTACACCTCAACTCGCGCCATGCCCACTAGTTTGCCGGTCGCTGCGCAGTTTTGCCGCATATACGACGTATGCGGCACCGAATCGTTACCGCGCACGCGACGGGAAGGCGATCTAGTCGAGCATGTCGCTCTGATCGATGGCGGATTCCACCGTCTCGATCAAGGCCCGCTTCACCGGTGAGCTGGTGTGCTCAGGGTTGTGTATGAGCCCCGCAGCTTCCGCCTCATCGTGGGTGCGCGGCCCCACGCAGGCGACAATCGTGCCCTCGGGAAGCTCAGGAAACTGGCTGGCAACTTCGCGGGCAATCTTCGCCGAGGCCACAAGCAGTGCATTGATTCGCCCGGACTCGACGTCTTCTCTAATGTGCACGGAGACTGGGATACCAATGGTGCGGAAGGCCACAACCTGGGTGACATCATGGCCGCGATTGATGAGGCCCTCGGTAAGGACTGGCTTGGCCACGTCCGAGCGCAGGGTGAGCACCTTCAGCACGTTGCCCGCGTCAATCTCGGGCCATACCTCGAGCAGGCCGGCGGTCGAATAATTCTCCACGCTCGGCGTACGGCTCACGAGATAGCCCGCCTGAACGAACGCCGCCTCGGTGGCCTCGCCGACGACTGCGACCTGGGTGGTACTGGGAATGACGGCATGGTGGTGCGCCAACACGTCTACCACGGTGGCACTCGTCGCGGTGATCCAGTCGTAGTATCCAGCTTCAAGCCGATGGAGCGCCTCGACCAGTCGATCTTCCTCGCTGGTGTGAGCAAAATCAACGAGCGGAGCGATAACTGTGCTTGCTCCTTGTTCCCGGAGCGCTTCAGCTACTAATTCACCCCACGTACCGCCGCGCGGCACGAGCACACGGAGACCGCTCAGCGGTTTCGACTCAGCCGCCATAGACTCCACTCACTTTGTTCGGACACACCAAAAGCCAACCTTCGAACGAGTCTTCCGTTGACGCGGTTTCGGCTTTCCGGAAAAGTCGTTCCAGATGTCCCTATTCTGACCCTGCAGGGGCAAAGACGCAAAACAGAGCGGACAGATGCACGAAACGCAACCGAAACGTAACACTCGGCGCGCGCGGTTTCTGCTTGCAAATGACGCACCAGATCATATATGGCTCCCAGGAAGAGCACGTAGCCTGTAGCAGCCCTGCGCCCATGTCGCACGGGTGGACTCAATGGGGAGGCCTGTTCCTCTACCTCCCCGGGAGTATGTGTGTCATTTTCTGTGCCCAATTTCGGTGTGGGCCTCGTGCTCAGCGCGCTCGTCGCCACCCAGGTGCTTACCGGTGCCGCGGCGGTGCCGACCCAGGCGGAGCTGCTTCAGCCACACAGCTCTGCTGAGACCAGCCAGACTGCGGAGGCCGACGCGAGCCTGCGCACACCTCAGTTGTTGGCCGAGCTGGCCGACGTCACCCAGGCAGCCACCCAGGCGATCGAGGCAAACACATTCAGTTCCACCAGCATCGATGAGGCCGCGGCTGCGCTGACCCAGCGCATCCGCGCGGCAGAACGCCTCAGCCCCAGCGCCTGGCTCACCGCGAATGACACGGGTGCCCATCTAGTCGAGGGCGATGCCAACCTGCTGGCAGAAATCAAACGCGACTTGGGCGAGCTGCGCCACGGCCTCAGCGCCTGGGAGAGCGCCATCGAATCGTACCTGGCAGAGGAGGATGCCCGGCAGGCCGAGGCCGCTCGGGTTCTCGCCGCGGCAGCTTCGGTCTCTTCTGCCCCCCAGCAGTCCGCCGTCGCTCCGGCAAGCGCCCAGGGGAGCCCCACCCGGTCGGGTTACACGGTGTCGCCCGCTGGAACGGGCGGCCAAGCGCTGATCGACGCGTGCGTGGGTCCTGTGTGGTGGGAGCCCTCCTGGTTTCCCTACCTTGCCGAGCACTGGCATTGCGGCGGGGCAGCGTTCCCGAAACAGGCTGGCGCGATCGTCACTATTGCGGGCAGCGGCGTGTACCAGTCCGCTGGCATCGTGAAGCAGGTCAACGCCTACGTCGAAGACATGAACGCGGTTCCGAGTGGTTACGACGTGTACTACCAGACCTGCTTCAACAATGACCCGTCAACATCGGTGATCATCGGGCTCGTGCGGATCGGCTAGTCCGGTACCGGGGCTCGTCAGTCGAAGGCGCGCATCACGAGCCGCGCGACACCCCAGACTGCGAGACCAGCGGCGACAGCAGCCCCGGCGACGCCGGCAGCGAAGGCCAAGGGATTCTCGTTCCCGACATCTGCCACGCGCTGCTTGGTGCGTGCGATGGTGTCGTCAATGCGCTGCGCGTAATCGAGACGCCCACGGAGTTGCCCGAGCGTGTCGTAGAGTTCAGCCCGCGCCAGTTGGGCTTTCTGTACTCCGATTGGAACTTGCGGTGCATCACTCATCGCCAGTTTCCCTTTCCGTCGGCCTGCGGCATATGGGTCGAGGAATTGAACCGGACTTCAGACATCGCTTGAAAGTCGCCCTCGACACGATCAATGGTCTCCTCGGGCACGGGAATACCACGCTTGATCAACGCGATTCCGCCAAGAATTGCCCCCGCGGCGAGAAGGACCAACCCGAAGGCCACCACGAGCGCGGAGAGCCAGACCGGCCACACCACAGCGATTCCAGCAATCGCCGCCGTCACAAATGCTGCGATAGCAAAGAAGAGGAAAAACAACGCGACGACAATCGACAACAGGCCAATGCCACTTCGTTTCGCCTTCGCCGTAATTTCGCGCTTCGCGTTTTCATACTCTGCTTTCGCGAGCGCAATGAACTGCTGTGGCAGCCGAGCGAGGAGCTCGAAGGTGCCCGCTTGATCACTCTTACGGCTCATGACTTGGCTTCCGGTTTCTTGGCTTCGTTCTTCTTGTCACCTGCAGCGGAAGCCGCCGGTTCCGATGCGGGCGCTGTGGTCTTTGTCGTTGCTGTTGCCTGCGTGGACGATTTGCCCGTCGAAGCGGACTCTGAAGTCCGCGATCCGCCACCAGCCTTCTGGGCGATGTTACTGACCGCGTCTGCGCCCACTCGTTTGGCAAAGCCCTTGAGATTGTCGATCTGGTCGTCGACAGTCTCGCGCCAGGCCGCCACGCCGCGTTGCACCGGTTCCGTGTTCCAGACCGCCTCCGCGCGCCGCTTGATTTGTTCGTAGCGTTCACGACCCGCGCGGGCACCGAGTACGTACCCCACGGCTGCTCCGAGAACGAATGCGAGTTTGCCCTTCATGGTTCCTCCGATTCTCGTGACGAGCGCCACCACTCTTAGTTCCGCCAGCCTACAGAACTTCGAGCCTGAGAGATATTCCAGAATCGAGATAGATCAGGCTCGCGACCAGGAACTAGGCGGTGAGTCCGGTGAGGTCGCGCCGCAATGCAACGGAATCTGCGTGTGCCGCGGCAAGAGCCGACGGAAGGTCATCTCCGAAAAGTGACCGCCCCACCGCACGCATGGGTGGGCGTTGTTCCGCGATGTTGGCCACCAGCGATGCCGCCTGGTCTCGGTCAGCATGCGACGAGAATGGTGCTGCGGCAACACCCATCGACCATTCGGCGCTGGGCAGCGGTTGGAGCGAATATTCGAGCAATATCGGTGACAGTACTGCGTCCAGACCGTCGAGTGTGGGAGGCTCCGAAAGCACATCACTTGAGAGAATTGCACGAGCCGCCTGACCCGTTCGATATTCGACGAGTATCGTCCAGCCCCCGCGCACCGCGAGCGCCCTCTGCCCCTCAGTGAGCCAATCCGGGCCAGATATGTCGATTTCAGCATGAACACGAACTCGGTGCGTCACGAGCCCGGGTGCGAGCTTGGAAAGAAGTTCAGAACGGGTCACATTCCGGCCGAAATCCAGAATCAGGGACCGGGATTCGAGCGCCCGCCCATCGCTCAGAGTGACCAACCAGGAACCGACATGTGGCTCGGTTCCCTGCCCCAGAGCCTCCGACACAACCGCCTGAGTCACCCTCCCATCAAAGAACTCAGCACCATAGAGCGCGAGTTTCCGCAGGATCTCTCCCTTGAGCGCTGTTCCTCCGCCCGCAGGCTCCACTCGCGTTTCACGTGCAACATTCCGGTCGGAGTATGCAAGCGCCGCCCCCGTCAATGCTCCGACACGCGAGAGCGCCTCATTGAATCCAGGTGCCGCAAGCGCCACCTCCACCTCATCGGCACCCACGCCGTACCGCTCTCGTACTTCCGGCTCGACCAGGCGCTCGAGCGCACGCGCTCCGACTCGTTTCCGTACGAGGGGCCCGAGGGTCTTCGCCTTCCCCACTGCGAGGAGGGGCATGATTCGATCGAGATAGGCACGAATTGCGGCACCCGTGCCGAGCAGCCGCACGGTCTCGGTCGCGAGAGGAGATGCCGGGATACCCAAAACCGCCGGGATAGCTTGCGGCGCCCAGGCGCCAGTGCGATCCTGCAGCAACGGGGCCACCGGTGCACTCACACGCGGGAGGGCCCCGGCCGCTGGCGCAGCATCGGTGCCAGCGATGGGTGCCGCAACACGGTTCAGAAACTCGGTCACGATCCCATCCGGATCCCGCACCGGAGCCGCGGGAGGCTCGCCCACGCGTTCGTCGGCCGCAAGGCCGACACGGAGACCCACCTCGGCAAGATCAAGCGCGGCCAGCAACGCGGCGATGCTGCGCCCAGTCACCAGCGCATCTATCATGCGGTCACCTGCGAGGGCGCAGCATCGGCCGGCGGAACCGTGAGCCGCGACTGCACGAGGTCGATGCGGGTGCGCGGGCCACCCTTGCGCACGAAGATGCGCTCCACCCACCAGACGTAGAGACCCAAACCAACGATTTCGCCAATGAGCGCACCCGGGCCAGCACCACTCGCTGTTTGCTTGGTTTCCCCTCCGATGGCGAACACCATGAGCCCAAATGCAATCCAGTTATTGACGATATGAATCGTGATTGCGGCCTCGAGCCCACCCGTGCGCCAGCTCAGCCATCCGGCAACCAGGGCAAGCAGCACGACGGCCATCCAGCCCCAGATGTCGTAGATGTGCGCGAACCCGAAGATGATGCTCGGTACGACGATCGGGATCCACGGCCCCCGCAAGAACGCGCCCACGGCACCCGCCGCGCGGGATCCACCGAACCAGGCACCGAGCGTCTGCATGAACATGCCGCGGAACACCAGCTCCTCAGCCGTCGCCTGTATCGGCACGAGTAACAGGATGATGAGCACAGACCAGAGGGCGAGTGTCGGGTCGATCGTCGGCGTCTCGGCGATCGGGCTCGCTTCGCCAATGACGGCAGCGAACGCGAGCTCACTTGCGATGCCGACCACGTTCATCACCACGAGCGCAACGAACGCGGGGATCACGGTACGAAACAGCAACCGCCAGCGAATGCGGAGCGCGACCGACCAGGCCCGACCGATCGGGGTCAGGCCGGTGCTGAGCATCGCGAGCCACACCGCCGGAATCATGAGCGCGACCGAGCCGAGCGTGACCACCAACGAGATTGGCTGTTGGGTGTCGGGTATCGCGAGCGCCAGAATGGTGTCTTCGCTGAGCTCCGCCCCCGAGAGCAGGAGATAGGGGACCATGATCACGACGCTGAACACCACGGTAAAGGTCAGATAGTAGAAGAACGCCAGCACGAGCGCGAGCAGCGGCTTCCACCAGCGATACTTCGGTGCGCCCCGCAAGAGACGATGGTATTCGAGCGGTTCAGTTTCAACCCAGTGGATCGGCGCAGCTGCACGCTGCGCCCACCCCCACTCCTCGGGTGATGCGGGCGGCTCCGCAGACCCCTGTTGGGGGTGCTGTTCGTTACTCATGCGCTGAACCGACCAGGCTACGAGCCGCGCAGGCGCTCGGCGAGGTACGCGTGCAACTCGGCGCGAGGCACGCGCTCCTGCTTCATGGTGTCGCGATCGCGCACGGTCACGGCGTGATCTTCGAGCGAGTCGAAGTCGACGGTCACGCAGAATGGCGTGCCGATCTCATCCTGGCGGCGATAGCGGCGACCGATCGCCCCCGCGTCGTCAAAGTCGATGTTCCAGTCGTCGCGCAACTCGGCGGCGATCTCGCGAGCGAGCGGAGACAGCGCTTCGTTGCGGCTCAGCGGCAGGACCGCTGCCTTGATCGGCGCGAGTCGCGCGTCAAGCGCGAGCAGCGTGCGGGTGTCGGTGCCGCCCTTGGCATTCGGCACCTCCTCCTCGCGGTACGCGTCGACAAGGAACGCCATCAGTGAGCGAGTCAGGCCCGCGGCCGGCTCGATCACATAGGGCACCCAGCGCTCGTTCTTCGCCTGATCGAAGTACGACAGGTCTTTGCCCGAGTGCTTCGAGTGGGTGGTGAGGTCGAAATCGGTACGGTTTGCGATGCCCTCAAGCTCGCCCCACTCGCCGCCGGTGAAGCCGAAGCGGTACTCGATATCGGCAGTGCGCTTCGAGTAGTGCGAGAGCTTCTCCTTCGGGTGTTCGAAGAAGCGCAGGTTGTCCGGGTCAATGCCGAGCCCGACGTACCACGACATCCGCTCGTTCATCCAGTACTCTTGCCACTCCTCGTCAGTGCCGGGCTCGACGAAGAACTCCATCTCCATCTGCTCGAACTCGCGGGTGCGGAAAATGAAGTTACCGGGGGTGATCTCGTTGCGGAAGCTCTTGCCGATCTGACCGATACCAAACGGGGGCTTCATGCGAGCCGACTGCAGCACGTTCGCGAAGTTCACGAAGATCCCCTGCGCGGTCTCGGGGCGAAGGTAATGCATGCCCGCCTCGTCGTCAACGGGGCCGAGGTAGGTCTTCAGCAGACCCGAAAATGCGCGCGGCTCGGTCCACTGGCCGCGGGTGCCACAGCTCACGCAGACGATCTCGGCGAGCCCACCCTCGGGCGCCCGTCCCTTCTTGTCTTCGAACTCTTCGATGAGGTGATCCTCGCGATAGCGCTTGTGGCACTGCAGGCACTCGACGAGCGGGTCGCTGAAGACCTCGACGTGACCCGAGGCCTCCCAGACCTGCTTCGGCAGAATCACGCTCGAGTCGATGCCGACCACGTCGTCACGCCGCTGCACCATGGCCTTCCACCACTGGCGCTTGATGTTCTCCTTCAGCGCCGTGCCCAGTGGGCCGTAGTCCCAGGCGCTGCGCGATCCACCGTAGATTTCACCCGCCTGGTAGACGAAGCCGCGGTGGCGGGCGAGGGCGATGACTTTGTCGAGACGGGACTGTTCGGCCATGGTGAAGCACACTCCAAGGGGCAAGCGGGGATCTTGGGAAAGGCCCGGCAAGAGAACCGGGCACACCCCTCAAGTCTAGCCTTGGCGGCTTCAGATAGGCTGCTCGCAGCGTCGCCAGAGGCGGCGGCGCGGAGGGGATCTCTTGGCCACATCGCTCGAATCAGCAGTCATCGCGCAGCAGTTCGCGCACAAGTCGGTGCGAAAGTACCTCGACGAGCCCGTCACCGACGCGCAGCTCGAACTCATCGTGGCCGCGGCCCAGCGGGCATCAACCTCGTCGAACCTCCAGGTATGGTCGGTCATCGCCGTGCGCGATGCGGCTCGCAAGACACGACTCTCCGAGATGCTGGGCGGTCGCGACTACGTGGCCGAGGCGCCCGTATTTCTCGTGTGGATCGCGGATCTCGCCCGCAACGATGCGCTTATGCGCGCGCACGGCGCCGAACCCGAAACCCTCGGCCTCATCGAGAACACGCTCATCAGCGCGATCGACGTGGGCATCGCCGCGCAGAACGCACTGCTCGCCGCAGAGTCGCTGGGTCTCGGCGGGGTGTTCGTCGGGAGTCTGCGCAACGCCCCCGAGGCGGTCTGCGCCGAGCTCGGGCTCCCGCGGCACAGCTTCCCCCTGGTTGGAATGTCAATCGGCGTGCCAGACCCGTCCGAGGGCACGGGCGTCAGGCCACGACTCCCACTCACCGGAGTACTGCACCACGAGGTGTACGACCCGGAACGGTGGCGATCCGCCACCGACGAGTACGAGGTGAGTTACGAACAGTACTTCGCCGGCCAGGGGCACCCGGGACGCAGTTGGGCGCGCACCGTCATCGGCCGCCTCGCGAAGATCGCGGGGTTGCACGGTCGCCACACGATGCGCGCATCACTGCGGTCGCAGGGGTTTGAGTCAGAGTAAACGCGCTGGCCCGAGGCCAGAGGCGAAGCCTGGCCCCAGACCCGGAAAACTGCACAACCTCGGATCCGCAGAGCGCATTGGCTCCGGGACTTTGAATTTCTCCGAGGTTCGGGGGTCGCTCACCCCGGTGACACTGTTGTGCGCAAGCGGCTAGCCGGGCTTCGACTTGGAGTGGACCCGCCGGCTCAGCCAACCGAATCGGGGTAGCCCGTTACCGCACCCCGCGCATGAGCTTCAGCACCGGCTTCACGGCGACCAGCATCAACAAGCCGATGCTGATCGCGATCGCACCAAGCACGGCAAAGTACGGCACCTCGGTCGCGGGATCGTAGAACTGCGCGAGCCAGCCGGCGATCGACGTGCCGAGCGCGACCGAGAGGAAGTACAGCGCAACCATCTGCGTGCGGAAGCGCTCGGGGGCAAGCTTGGTGGTGACAGAGAGGCCGGGGGGCGAAATGAAGAGCTCGGCAGCGGTGAATACCAGAAGGATCAGGGCCATCGCAAGCAAGGGCGTCGACGACGGTCCACCGCCCGCCCACGGGATGAACAGTAGAAACGCTGCGCCCATGATGATCGAGCCGAGCCCGAACTTCGCGGGTGCCCCAGGTGCCCGGGTGCCCAGCTTCGACCAGACCGCCGCAAACACTCCCGACAGGATGATGACGAAGATCGGGTTGATCGAGTTGATCCACGAGATCGGCATCTCCCACCCGAAGATCGTGCGATCGAGTTGTTGGTCCGAGTAGATCGTGAGCACGGTGAACTGCTGCTGGTAGAGCGACCAGAAGCCGACGTTCACGATGAAGAGCGGAATGAAGCTGATCACCCGCGACCGTTCGGTCGGGCTGATGTGCTTCGAGACAATGATCACGATGAAGTAGGCGATCGCCGCGGCGAGGATGATGATGATGGCGATTGTCGCGAGGTTGTCTGCGCGGATCACGCCGGTGACCACGCCGATCACCAGCACCGCCAGACCCGCCAGGCCTGCGACGACGAAGCGCCCCCGCTGGCTTCGCGGCAACGGGTTCGCGACCAGCCGGGAGTCTTCCGGAAGGTGCTTTCGCCCGAACGAGTACTGAACGAGGCCGATTGCCATGCCAACCGCGGCGGCACCGAAGCCCCAGTGGAAGCCCATGGTCGACTGCAGCAAGCCCGTGATAATCGGGCCCAGGAAGGCTCCGAGGTTGATGCCAAGGTAGAAGAGGGAGAAGCCGGCATCGCGCCGGGTGTCACCCTCGGCATACAGGGTACCGACGACCGCGGTGGCGTTGGCCTTCAGCCCACCCGAACCGATCGCGACGAGCGCGAGACCCACGCCGAGCCCCCAGGCGTTGGGAAGCACCGCGAGAGCGACGTGCCCGGCCATGATCACAATGGCGCTGTAAAAGAGCACTCTCTCGGAGCCAAGCACCCGATCGGCGAGCCACGCACCCAGAATGGCAACGAGATAGACGGTGCCGCCGTAAGCGCCCACGATGCCCGTCGCCACGGCGCGGTCGATACCGAGGCCGCCTTCCGACACGGTGAAGTACATGTAGATGAGCAGGATGCCCTGCATGCCATAGAAGCTGAACCGCTCCCACATTTCGACGCCGAAGACGTTCGCGAGCGCCCACGGCTGCCCGAAGAATCGCGTGTCGTGCGAACCCTCGTGTTGGATCGGCCGTCCGGCCTCCGCCGCCACACCCGTCTCGGCGGGCGCGCCCACCGGCACTTGTTCGGGGATGTTGTCGTGCTGCTCAGCCATGGGCTCAGAATACCGGCACGGTCGCGACCGCCGAGAGCATCCGGGCGGCGCGGCGATTAGTGGATGAGGATCACCTTGCCGGTCGTGCCTCGACCCTCCAGGGCGCGGTGGGCTCCAGCGGCGTCAGCCAGGGCAAACCGTGCGCCGATCCGCACCTTCAGCGAGCCCGTTGCGATTGCTTCGAACAGTTCGCGGTAGCGCCAGGCGCGCTCGTCGGGCGTGCGGAGAAAGTGCGGCAATCCGGGTCGCGTGATGGAGAGGGATCCGCCCGCGTTCAGCCGTTGCAGATCGAAGGGCGGCACCTGCCCGCTCGCGCCACCAAAGAGCACCATCTGGCCGCGCACGCGGAGGGCGGAGAGGGAGCCGTCAAAGGTGTCGCGACCCACCCCGTCAAAGACCACCGCGGCACCCTCGCCGTCGGTGAGTTCGCGCACGCGCTCAGCGAATCCTTCATAGCCACACGCCTCTGCGACACCCGCCTCACGGCTCAGCGCGCGCTTCTCCTCGGTCGACGCGGTGGTGAGCACCCGCACCCCTCGCGCCACGAGCAACTGGGTGAGCAGCAGCCCCACCCCGCCAGCCCCGGCGTGCACGAGCACGGTGTCGCCGGCCTGCACGCGCGCGGCCGATGTGGCCAGGTAGTGCGCGGTGAGTCCCTGCAGGGGGAGGGCGCCAGCCGTCTCGATATCCACTGCATCCGGCACCCGCACGGCACGCTCTGCCTCGACGAGAAAGCGCTCGGCGTAGCTCGACCGTGCCTCACTCGTGGCCACCCGGTCGCCGGGCGCGAACCCCGACACCCCCTCGCCAACCGCAACCACTGTGCCCGAGGCCTCGGCTCCCGGTGTGAAGGGGAACGACACGGGGTACACGCCCGAGCGTTGGTAGGTCTCGATGAAGTTGACGCCGATCGCGGCGGCCTCAACGAGCAACTCGCCAGCCGCCGGTTCGGGAACGGGCACCTCATGCACCGTCAGTTCATCGGGGCCTCCGGCCTGCAGTGCAACGATCGAGCGCATCTCATCCTCCATCAGCGAAGTGTTCTCAGTATCGACTCTTCCCGCGGCACTCACCAGCGGTTGTGCACTTCCTCGGCCCACCCGAGGATCCCATCAAACTCGATGGCCGCTTCTCCTTCGGGCGTGAAGGTGCCCTTCCAGAACCCGAAGCACTGGTCAGTGTGGCCCTTCAGGATCAGGAGGTTCGTGCGGGTCGTCTTGTTGTGAAACGGCTCAAACGTCGCATCCAGCCCGCCGCCTCGCACCCGCCACGGTGCGCGCCAGTTCTCGATGTCATACTCCCACTCGGTTTCGCCGTGGATCTTGTGCATGCGGCCGTCGACGAAGAACGCGTTCTCAGACACCCCCGTGCCCGCCGTCCACTTTGCGCCGACCTGCACGCCGATCACGTGCCCGTTCGAGCGACCCGATCCCGCGCCCCAGTTCCAGCTGATGTCGTACGGCCAGCGACCACGGCCGTGGTCGAGTACCGCCCACGAATCGCCGGCTGGCACTGGGTGATCCACTGAGCCGATGCGTAGCGTGCCGCTGGCCGGTCGGGCAAGATCTTTCACCGTGTATTGGAACCGGGTCTCGCTCCAGGGCACGACCAGAGCGAGCCGCTCGTGGCCCTCGGGCAGCTCGGCGAGCACGTCGAAGGAGAGACCGGGGATCTGCCCCCGCAGCCGCGTGCCCTCTGGGGTCTGGTCGATGTCGATCGCCAGATTCTTCGCCCGCGCCATCGAGCGACCCTGCTCGAGCACCGGGGCGAGCACCGCGCCGCGGGCCGGAATGACCGTGGCCGATTCGCCCCAGGTCTGGCCCGTCTGCCGGTCGTATACCCACACCTCGTGCACGCACGCATAGTCGATCGACGAGACGGTGAGCCCGATGATGTGCGTCGGCGTCGTGACGTTCCAGTATTCCCAGCGCTTGTTGCGGCCCCGGCCCGCGCCGAGGCCACTTGTGTCGACCACGGGCTGCGTCGCCCACCCGACGGCATCGGGGTTCAGCGTGCCGTCTTGCCGCGTCAGCGCTACCGGTCCGGTCAGTGCTCGCTCCATCGCGCGTCTCCTTGCGTCTGTCGGGGTGGGTGAGCTCAGGCCGCGGGCCAGGTTCCGAGCACGAGATTCTCGGGTGTCTCGCCCCGCTGCAGGTGTGCGATTTGACGGCGGATCAGCGCCGCCATGCGCGGCATCATCGCCGAGGAATCGCCACCCACGTGCGGGGTGATGAGCAGATTCGGGCAAGCCCAGAGCGGGTGCGCGGCGGGCAGGGGCTCAGGATCGGTCACGTCAAGTGCCGCGCGCAGCCTCCCGGAGGTGAGTTCTGCGACGAGCGCACCCGTGTCGACCACCGGCCCCCGGGCGACGTTCACGAGCAGCGCGCCGTCGGGCATGGCGGCGAGCGCCGCCGCATCAATCAGTGCGGTGGTTTCCGCGGTCAGCGGCACCGCGAGAAACACCACCTCGGCGTCGGCGAGCGCGTCGTGGAGTTCGTCAAACCCGCGCACGGGCACCTCGGTGCCAGACACATCGCGATCCACCCGTGACGTGCGAGCGAGCCGCTCGACATGCACCTCGAAGCCGGCAAGCCGCGCCTCGATGGCCTTGCCCACGCCGCCGTAGCCGACGATCAGCACGCGCCGATCTGCGAGGCTCGGGAGGGTGGGGGTCACCCACTCGCGCCGGTCGCCCTGGCGCACGAACTCGGGAATGCCGCGCTGGGCGGCGAGCGCGAGGCCCAGGGCCAGCTCGGCGGTTGAGGTCTCGTGCACGGTGGCGGCGTTGGCGAGCGGCAGACCTGCCGGCACATACTGTTCGACCCCGTTGAAGCCGATTGACTGCCATTGCACGAGCCGCACGTCGGCCTCGGCGAGCTTCGCGAGCTGGCGATTCCCACCCCAGTAGGGCGGCACCACGATGTCGAGCCGTTCGGTCGGCGGCGGTCCGTCGAGATCCCAGGGAACGAAGGTGACACCCGAAACCTCGCCCACCGCCTCCGCGAGACCCGCATCGGCGGGAAGTGACACTGTGAGATGAGTCATACGTCGAGTCTATTCAGGGTGGATCGCACGCAACTCGGCCACGAACCGATCGATCGTAGCGCGGGCATCGGCCCGGGCCCGATCTGACTCCTCGGGCCGGTTGAGGTAGCCGTGCAGGGTGCCCGGCTGCAGGGAAACCGTCACCGGCACACCGGCCGCGCGCAGCTGCTCGGCGAATTGTTCGCCCGACGCGCGCAGGTCGTCGGCGTCGGCGTTGACGATGACGGTCGCCGGGAGGTACCGCAGCCGCTCGGGCGGCAATTCCCCGATCACGGTCGGGGTCACCGGGTAGCCGAGTGGATCGGCGCGCTGTTCGTGCGACTGACTCCGACCGGGCTGTGTATCCCCCAGGTAGAACGCGTACATCTCAGCGATACGCCCGGCATCGAACCTCCGGGATTCCGGGAGCGCTGACGTGAGCGCGGCGATCTGCGGGTCTGCGCGCTGCACCCGGTGCGCGGTCGGGTAGAGCATGAGCAGCGCATCGACGGCCCGCGCAGCCGTGGTCGAGCCGGCGGCACCGTCGGTGTCTCCAGACGTTGGCTCGAAACCCGCCCAGTCGGCCTGAGCGAGCGCGGCCAGGGCCGCGAGGTGTGCCCCCGCGCTCGCGCCGCCCACGACGAGTGGGCCGCCGTGGCGCACGGCGACCGCACGCACGACCGCCGCCAGAGCGTTCGCCGGCGCGGGGGCTTTGACGGAGTCGCTCGCGAGCGCGTAGTCGACGGAGTACACCCGCATGCCAGCCTCGGCGAAGGCGCGAGCCACCCAGTCGGCCTCGGGCCAATCCAGGGTGCCGCGCACGAACGAGCCCCCGTGCGCCCACACCAGGGTCGTCCATGGCGCCTGGCCCTGCGGCTCATAGACGCGCACCGGCACCGCTTCCGAGCCGAGGCGGTTCGGCGATCCACTGGGCACCGCGCCCGCTGTGTCTGCGGCAGCGCCGGGTGCACCAGCGGCAGCCGGGCCAGGAAAAATCTCGTCGTGCACGGCCACCCCGATCACCTCGTCACGTAGAGACACCGAGAACTCCTCGCCCGTCGTTGCTGTCATCCATTGCATCCCCATCAAGGTGAGTGCGGCTGCCCCGCAGACCACCACGGCCAGTCCCGCGATCCACCGCCATCTGCGCACCCGCTCAGTCTAGGCAAACACGGGAGGCCGCCGACGGGCAGAATGGGGGGATGAGCACTGACGCTGGCACGGACTTCACCCGCTTCGACTACTCCGACGCGCACGGCGTTGAGATCGCCGCATACGAGTGGGTCGCGAAAGACCCGCACGCCATCGTGCAGATCGCGCACGGGGTCGGCGAACACGCGCTGCGCTACGTCGCGTTTGCCCAGGCGCTGTGCGACGCGGGCTTCGCGGTGATGGCGAACGACCACCGCGGCCACGGCGAGACCGGCCGGTGGCAGTGGGGCGGCGACCTCTCGAAGCTCGGCACACTCGGCCCGGGCGGCCTGCGCGCGGCGGAGGCCGCGATCCACCAGCTCACTGATCTTGCCCGCGAACGGCACCCCGGTCTGCCGGTGATCATGTTCGGCCACTCGTGGGGATCGCTGATGGCGCAGCGGATCATCAACCGCGAGCCGCGCATCTACGACGGCGTGGTGCTCTCGGGCAGCGCCAAGCGCACCCCGATGTCGATGGAATCTGGCGATCTGAACAAGCGCTGGCGCGGTGAGGGGGCGAATGGGTTCGAGTGGCTGAGCCGCGACCCCGAGGTGCAGCGTGCGTTTATCGCAGACCCACTCTGCTTTCCGGCCGACATCATCAAGCTGTTCGGGCTGCCAGACGCCCTGCGACTCTTCGGCACCCCAGCGGCGAGTGTCGCGTCCGACGTGCCGATTCTCATCGTCTCGGGCAGCGACGACCCGCTCAGCCGCGGCGACAGCCTGCGCCTCCTCGCCGACGCGTACCGCATTCGCGGCGTGCGCGACGTCACCATGCGCGTGTACCCCGGCGCGCGGCACGAGCTGCTCAATGAGACCAACCGCGAAGAGGTGACCGCAGAAATCATCACCTGGATGCTTGATCGCTTCCCGCGCGGGTAGCTGCGGCGTACTCTGGTGACATGGCTACACATCACGGCGAGTACAAGGTTCCCGGCGGCAAGCTGGTGGTGGTCGACTTCGAGTTGGTTGACGATCGCATCGCCGATTTTCACCTGTCTGGCGATTTTTTTCTCGAGCCCGACGAGGCGCTGAATGACATTAACCGCGCGGTGAATGGGCTGAGTCCCAATTCGACCATTGACGAGTTCGCCGAGGCGATCCGCAAGGCACTTCCGAGCGAGGTTCACCTGCTCGGTTTCACGCCCGAGTCGGTGGGCATTGCGGTGCGCCGAGGCGTGACCGGGGCGGCGCACTGGCGAGACTATGACTGGCAGATCGTGCACGAACCGGCGATGTCGCCGATGATGAACGCGGCACTCGACGAGGTGCTCACGATCGCCGTGGGCGAGGGCCTACGCGGGCCCACGCTGCGCATCTGGGAGTGGGACCGCTCGGCCGCCATCATCGGCAGCTTCCAGTCGGTGCAGAACGAGGTCGACGAGGAGCAGCTCGCGGCACGTGGCGGGCAGCTCGTGCGACGCATCTCCGGCGGTGGTGCCATGTTCATGCAGCCCGAATCGAGCATCACGTACGCGCTGTATGCGCCCGAGGAACTGGTGCGCGGCATGAGCTTCGCCGAGTCGTACGCGTTCCTCGACGAGTGGGTGCTCGAGGCGCTGAAGTCGGTCGGCATCGATGCCGTGTACAAGCCGCTGAACGACATCACGAGCCCGCACGGCAAGATCGGTGGGGCCGCGCAGAAGCGCCTCGCCTCGGGTGCGGTGCTGCACCACGTCACGATGGCCTACGACATGGACGGCGACGCGCTGACCCAGGTGCTCCGCATCGGTCGCGAGAAGCTCTCCGACAAGGGCATCGCGAGCGCACAAAAGCGGGTGGATCCGCTCCGCACCCAGACCGGCCTGGCGCGCGCCGAGATCATCGAGAAGATGGTCGACACGTTCGTGCGCCGTCACGGCGGTACCCGTGGCGAGGTCACCGAGGGTGAGTACGATGCGGCCGAGCGGCTGGTCGAGAAGAAGTTCGCGACCGAGGAGTGGCTGCGCCGGGTGCCGTAGGCGCCGAGGCGCAGATCCGTATTGCACGACGCAATCTCGGCGAGCAGTGCCTAGGTAAACTCCGTCCAAATTTGGGGTGACGCAAAGATTGCCTGCGTGAACGCCTCGGGAACACTCTGGTTTTGCCCTGTTTCTGCGGGCACCTGTCGCGCCAGACTCGACCCCTGGACGCGCCGTTCTGGCGCGCCTGCGCCACGCGCGCCCCAAGAGTCGGCCCTGCCGCCCGTCCGAGAGGTGTGTCTCGCATGCCCCGTATTCCCCGTCCCGCGCTGCTCACGGCGGGAACCCTCGCCGTCGCAATCGGTCTGAGCACACTGGGAGGTGGTGTGGCCCTCGCGAACGGCGGCGGACTCGCCCCGCCCGCGGTCAACCCGGCGACCGTGCACCGCCCCACCGCGGTGCCGGATCGCATCATCCTCACCCCGACCGAGCAGCCGGCTACGAGCCAATCGGTGTCGTGGCGCACCTCCGACGCGGTCACCGCGCCGCAGGTGCAGTGGGCGCTGAGCGGGCCGAGCGTGACCTCGGGTGCGCAGACGGTGGCAGCAGCGACCTCTGACCAGTTCGACACGACGCTCGGCTACCCGGTAGCGCACCACTCCGCCACGATCGAGGGTCTGAACGCTGGCACCACCTACGTGTATCGCGTGGGCGATGGCGAGACCTGGAGCGAGTGGCTCGAGTTCACCACCGCGACGACCGAGGTCGGCGGATTCAGCTTCCTCGTGCAGGGCGACGCGCAGAACGACAACAAGGCCTACACCTCGCGCTCGTTCCGTGCTGCGTTTGAAGCACGCCCCTACGCGCGCGCCGTGGTCCACGCGGGCGACCTCATCGATACCGAGACCAGCGATTCCGAGTGGGGCGAGTGGCACGAGGCTGCGGCCTTCTCCAACCAGTACCTCAATGTGATCGCTTCGACGGGCAATCACGAGTACTACCCCGGCCCGGCGCTCTCGCAGCACTGGGGCGCGCAGTTTGAATTTCCGCGGAACGGCCCGGAAGGCCAGGACACCCTGCAGGAGACGGTCTACTCGGTCGACTACCAGGGCGTGCGGTTCATCAGCCTCGACAGCACCCAAGCGATGCGCGCCGAGTCGCGTGCCGCACAGACCGCCTGGCTTGAGGAAAAACTTGCTGACAACCCGAACATGTGGACCGTGGTGAGCTTCCACCACCCCATTTTTTCGGTCACGAGCGGGCGCAACAACCAGGCGCTGCGCGAGGCGTGGTTGCCCCTGTTTGAGACCTACGATGTGGATCTCGTCGTGCAGGGCCACGACCACGCGTACGGACGCGGCAACCTGATCGCTAACGAACAGAATCTGCCCGAGGGCGCGGATCCCGCGACCAGCCATACTGGCCCCGCCTATCTCGTCAGCGTCGCCGGTCCGAAGATGTACATTCCCGATGCCGCAGAGTCCAATAACTGGATCACCAACGATGCGAACCTGCGCGTCGTCGGACGAGACGTGCAGCTCTTCCAGACGGTCGACGTGACAGAAGACGGACGCATGCACGTCGAGGCCCGCACCGTCGACGGGGCGGTCTTCGATGCCTTCACGATCACCAAAAACGCCGAGGACGAGAAGCTCGTCACCGACGACGTGATGTGGGCCGGTGGGCCGGGCTCGAGCCGCGAGGGCGTGGCTCCGCCCGCGTTGCCAGTGGATCCCGGTACCGATCCGGGAACGAACCCCGGCACCGACCCGGGAACCGATCCAGGCACCGATCCAGGAACCGATCCCGGCACCGATCCAGGAACCGATCCCGGCACCGATCCAGGGACAGGCCCCGGCACCGACCCGGGACCCGAGGTCCCCGCCGCGACCGTCAGCCTCAGCGATAACTCGCTCGCACCCGGTGACTCCTTCACCGTGACCGGCGCAGGCTTCCTGGCCGGCGAGCGCGTCGCCATCGAGCTGCACTCCACGCCGGTGACGCTGGCACTGAGCACCGCCACCGACACGGGAGCGGTGAGCGCACGGGTCACGATCCCGAGCGACGCCGCCGCGGGCGAGCACCGCATCGTGCTCCGCGGCCTCGAATCCGGGCGCACCATCTCGCAAGACATCATCGTGACGCAGTTGCCAACCGCAGCGGGCCAGGGGCTCGCGACCACCGGTGGCGAGTCCGCAGTTGGTGCCATCGCGCTCGGATCGCTGCTCGCAGTTGCCGGTGGCGCACTTCTCTTCCGCACGTACCGCACTAATCGAAAGGCCGCATAACATGCAACGATCACGCGCCACACAGCGCTTTCTTGCCGCGGGCCTCGCGTTCGGGGTGATTGCTTCCGGGGGGTTCCTCACGGCGACCCCCGCGAACGCGGTCTCGCAACCCGCCGCTGAACGCTACGCCCCGAGTCGGGTTCCCGACCGCATCACCCTCACCCCGGGTGCCGATGCCACGACCGAGCAGGTCGTCAGCTGGCGCTCCGCCACCGAAGTGACGAGCGGCATCGTCGAGTACCGGGTGATGACGGCTGAGCCGTACCCCGGCGGCGTGCAGTCGCTGGTCGCCCAGGAACGCACAGAGCAGACGACCGACCTCGGCTACGCGCAAGCGATCCACACGGCGACTCTTACCGGCCTGCTCCCGGGAGTCTCGTACATGTACCGGGTCGGAGACGGCACGAATTTCAGCGAGTGGCAGGATTTCGAGACCGCGACCAGCGGCGCGGATCCCTTCTCGTTCATCTACCTGGGTGACATCCAGAACGGGATCCACAGCGATGCCTCGCGCGTCGTGCGTAACGCGTTCCGCGACCGACCGAATGCCGACCTCGTGCTGCAGATCGGCGACCTTGTCAACGATGCGCACTCCGACGCGCAGTGGGGCGAGCTGTACGACGCGTTCTCGTACACTCTTGGCACGCAGAACATGCTGACGACACCTGGCAACCACGAGTACGAGGGCGAGTTGTCATCGCAGTGGCAGAGCCAGTTCGCGTACCCCGACAACGGACCACAGGGAGAGGGCGAAGTCTACGATCGGCTCGCGGGCACAGTGTACTTCACCGACCACGAGGGTGTGCGCTTCATTTCCCTGAATAGCAACCAGGTCGACACCGAGGGCCTGCAGGTTCAGGCTGAGTGGCTCGAAGCCGTGCTCACCGAGAACCCGCAGCAGTGGACGGTGGTGTTTTTCCATCACCCGACGTACTCGCTCGACGAGGGACGCAACAACCTGGGCATCCGCCAGTCGTGGGGTCCGATCCTCGAGGCGCACAATGTCGACCTCGTGCTCAGCGGGCACGACCATGCCTATGGCCGCGGCAACCTGCTGGCGAACGAGCAGAACCTGCCCGCGGGAGCTGACGCTGCGCTCAGCCACACAGGCCCCGTCTACGTCAGCTCGAGCGTCGGCTCGAAGTTCTACAACGTCGGGCCCCGCCACTGGAACGAGAACGACGCGCACCTGCGCAGGCTCGTGACCGGCATGCAGACCTACCAGGTCGTCGATGTTGCTGGCGGCACGCTGCGCTTCGAGTCGCGCACGGCTGATGGCGCCTTCCTTGATGGTTTCACCATCAACAAGGAGGGTGAGCAGAAGGTCGTGACCGACGGTGTCGAGCCGCAGGTCATTGACCCCGGAACCCCGAGCCCGTGCCTGGGATGCGAGCCGAACCCCGATCCGGATCCGGATCCCACCGATCCCGGCACCGACGAACCGATTGAGGAGATCACCTTTGAGCACACCGCCGACCTGACCTCGGTGAACCGCTCGAACGCCGCCCTGCCAGCGGGCGTCGCGTACCACCAGGAGCGCGACCTGCTGTACTTGGGCGATCAGAACGGTCGCACGATCTTCGAGATGGATCCCGACACCGACCAGGTGCTGCGCACCATCACCCTCCCGGAGAATATCCGCGACCTCGGCATCGACGAGGCGCGCGGGCTGCTCTACGTGGGTCAGCAGAACCGCAACTGGACTGTCGTCTCGATCGCCGACGAGAATTACGGCGAGATTGTGCGCGGCTCTTACCCGATCATCGAGTCGAATCGCTCGCTCGATGTCGACCCGGTGAACGACTTCGTCTACGTCGCCGTGCCAGCACGCGGTGTCGAGGTGTTCCGCGCTTCGACCGGTGAGTCCCTGGGTGTCATCAATGGCACCGCCGATTCCTACTACGTCTCAGTGGATCCGGTCACTGGTTTCGTCGTGACCACGAAGTTCTACAGCGTGGAGGGGGCCATCGGTATCCAGGCCTTCGATTCGACGGACGGATTCAAGAAGGTATGGGAACGTGCCGCACGCCCCGGCGCACGCCAGGTCGATATCGATAGCACGAACGGGCTGCTCTACATCGGCTACACGGGCACCTCTGCAACCGGCGGCGGCTTCTCGGTGCACCGCCTCGCGACCGGCACCGAGCTCGTCGACATGGTCGGGCCGCAGTATGGCAAGGATGGCTACGGCATCACGGTCGACGAGGAGGCGCAGCGCGTCTTTGTCGCGAACCGCGACTTCCGCCTGAACCCTCCGGGTGAGGAACTCACCGCTGCCGCGGTGACGGTGAGCACCCGCGTGGGCGTTGAGGTCGTGGATCCGGCGGATCCGGTTGACCCCGTTGACCCCGTCGATCCGGTGGATCCCGTCGACCCAGTCGACCCCGACTACACGGCGACCGCGCTCACTGCGATCCCGTCGGCCGCTGAGGTGACCCTCGATCCGGACATCCGCCCGGTTGGCACCGCGGTGGATCCCGTTACTGGCAACGTCTACGTCGCCGATGAGATGCGCCCAGCCCGGATCCACGAGATCAACCCCGAAACCAACGAGCTCGTGCGCACCATCTCGGTGCCGACCACCGACCCGGTGGGCGACGGGCTCCGCGACGTGACCTACGATGCCGAGAACGGGCTGCTCTACGCCGCGTTCGGCGCGAACTGGGTCGTCATGAATGCCGAGACCGGCGAGCGTGTGCGTGGGCCATTCGCCTTCACCGGCAGCGTGCGCGGCATGGATATGGATCTCGCCCGCGGCCTCGTGTACGGCGGTACCCGCGGTGGCGGGTTCGACGTGGCGAACGCGCTGACCGGCGAGCTCATGCAGACCGTCGCGGGCCCGACTGACGGAGGTGCCTGGCGCACCCACGGTGTCGCCTACGATCCCGTGGACGACCTCCTGTACGTCAGCAACAGCGACGCTGCAGGATCCACCGAGGGTATCCGGGTGTACCGCGGATCGGACTATGAGTTGCTCCAGCGACTCGCTCTCCCTGCCTCTGACTTCCGGTCGATTGCGGTGGACGGGGAAGCCGGGATTGTCGTGGTCGGACACCAGACGAGCGCCTACGACGCTTCGGGTGTGTCGATTTACCGCACCGCCGACCTGACGCTCATTGAGCGGCTGGAGGAGTACCGTTACGGCGACAAGGTATACGGGGTCTCGATCGACACGGAGAACAACCAGCTCTACGTCTCGGCACGAGACCGCTACCCGGCAGGGCTCATCAAGGTGCAACTGCCTGCCGCACCGTAGTCCGCAACACGCAGAGACCCGTGGCCTCGCTCCAGCTCGCTGGGGCGAGGCCACGTGCCGTTTTCCCTGAGCGTTACCGCCGTTCCTCGTCACCCGCACGGTCCACCTCGCCCGCACTGGGAGGCACAAGTCGGGGCCTGGGCCATCCGAGCCCGAGCCCGAGCCAAGGTGCCTTGTTCACCTCAGGAGCCCCTACTCGCGCAAATAACGCACCCTGAGGTAAATAGGGCACCTTGAGTTGGGGCGGAACTACCGCTGACGCAGCGCGGCCGGGGTGATGCCCACGCGCACCTCGCGGCGCAGCGCCGCCCGATCAAGTGCGGCATCCAGCTCGATGAGGGGGTACACGCGCCCCACGAGCTGCTCAAAGGGGTACGTGCGCCAGTTTGATGCCAGGAATTCGAGGGCACCACTGAGGTGCTCGGGTGCATAGTTATGCACGCCGGTCACGGTCACTTGCGAGCGCACCAGGCGCTCGGGCACGAGAGCTACCGGATCGGTGGGGAATACGCTGCCCACAAGCACCACGACCCCGCCCGGGCCGACGGCATCGATCCCTGCCGCGACAGCGAGGGGTGACCCCGACGCCTCGATCACGACATCGATTTCACGACCTTCTGAGCCGGATGACGCGAGCAGATCGCGCGCGGTGCTCCCAGCGAGTGGATCGAAGGTCACCACCGCCCCAAAGCTGTGGGCGAGTGTGCGGCGCTCCTCGTCGATCTCCGCGAGGATGACCGTGGCCCCCCGTTCGCGAGCCATCGCCGCGGCTGAGAGACCGATCAGCCCACCACCGGTCACGAGCACAGTCGCGCCGCGAAGCGACACTGTTCGCTCGGCCGCAGCGAGCGCCGCCCATGCCGTTGAGATGCCACATCCGGCGGGCGCGAGCACCGCAGCGGGAATCTCCTCATCGACGCGGATCACCGTCGTACCCTCACGCAGGTGCACGTGGGTGGCGAATCCTCCGGTCAGTTCCCAGCCCTGGCCGATCCGCTCATGGCCATACTTACGCAACGTGCGACAGGTCTGTGGGATCCCGCGCCGGCACCGGTCGCACGTACCGCACTGAGCCACGACTGACCACACAACTCGATCACCGGGCACGAGTGGTACGCCGTCGATGGCCGGTACCACCCCACCGATGGCCGAGACTCGGCCAACAGCCTCGTGACCGAGCACGGCCGGCGCGGGTTCGACACGGTGGCCGAGCGCCGTGTGAATGTCTGAGCTGCACACCGTCGCGAACTCCACCTCGACCAGCAGTTCACCCGAACCCAGCAACACCTGAGGCACGGCCACGGGCTCGTGGGGGCGACCCGACTTCATGAACAGCATCGCGGTCGCGTGCGGCCGGGCACGAGTAAGGGCTGGTCCGGTGGGTGGATCAGTGGGCTCAATGTAGTCGGAAGCGCGCTTCTCTCCTGCCATGCCAACGATCGCGACAGGCGCGGGAGAAGTAACCATATTGTTATCTTGCCCGACGGGTCGCCGTCTGGGGAGCCTCTCGGGCCCCCCTTCACTCAGCGTTCAGGCAGGGTTCATTCTGTGGCTCGTTTCCGCGCCCGCGCAACCGCGAAGGCGGTCAGCACCAGGCCGCCACCGGCCCACACCGCCAGAGCCCAGACCGCGCTCCCGGTGCCTCCGGTGCCTCCAGCGATCGCTTGGAACCCGCTGAAGAGTGCACCGAGCGGACTCGCATCACCGATCGATTGCAGGAGCGGGGGCGCGGTCGAGATGACCCCGATCGCGAACCCGACGACGAGCAGTGCGAACGAAACGAACCGGCCGAAACCTCCGAGCAGTGCAGAGAGACCCTGGTTCACGAGCGCGAACGAGATGCCTGCCACGAGAGACAGGGCGAAGAATCCCAGCCCCTGTGCAAGGTCATACCCAAGCATGATCGGGAGCAGCACCCCGGCGATGCCGCCCTGCGCCGCTCCGATGCCCACTGCGGGAAGCGCGCTGCGCAGGGTGATCGCGCCGATGCCGCGGGCGGCGTCGTGCGTGCGACGCCACAGCGGCGACAACACGAGGAAGGTGGCGAGGGCACCAGCCCAGAGGGCGATGCCCGCAAACAACGGCACACCGGCCGCGTTAAACAGCTCGTCGCTCCCACCCACTGCGGTGACCGGCTTCACGGCCGTCTCGGCGAGCTTCTCGCGCTCCGCGTCGGTGTAGGCCGGAATCTCGTTTGCTGCGGTATACAGCCCGTCTGCAAGTTCGGCCGTACCGTCGGCGGACAGGCGCGCGCCGTCAGCGAGCTGAGACGCACCGTCGGCGAGCGCAGGCGTGCCCGCGGCGAGCGCGCCCACTCCACCCACGTACTGGGAGATGCCTGAGGCGTACTGCGCGACCCCCGCCGAATACTGCGAGAGCCCGCCGGCGAGTCCCTCAACGCCGGAGGCGAGCTGCGCCTGCCCATCGGCCGACGCGCGGCTTCCCTGCGCGAGAGCGGTTCCGGCTCCCTTGAGCTGAGTGAGCTCGTTCGTCGGACCGTCGGTGGACGCGGCGCTGAGCGAATTGATGAGCTGCGAGAGCCCGGCCAGTACGGTCGCCTTGTCCTGATCGGGTGGAAGCGGGACGATGCCGGCATCGATTGCCGCATAGAGCTGCTGCAGCGGTTCGATTGCCGCGCCAGCCCCTTGCTGCAGGCCCGTGATCGCCTGGTTGACTCCTCCGACATACTGCTCGACCCCGGTCGCCAGTTCGGCGCCGCCGGTGGCGGCCGCGCGCGCACCCGTGGCCAGCTGCCCGGCTCCGCCCGACAGCGCGGCGGACCCACTAGCGAGCTCGTTCGCACCCGAGACGAGGGCCCCGCCGCCGCTCGCGAGCTGACCTGCACCCGCCGACAGCTCGGCGGCACCAGAGGCCAGCTCGGCGACCCCGTCGGCGAGCTGGGATCCACCATCGGCGAGCTGCGCAGCGCCGTCCGCCGCCTCACCGATGCCAGTGCCAAGCTCGGTGAAACCAACGAAGATGTTGCCGACGAACTGCGCGCCGAGCTGCTCGTTGAGCACGGCCGTCGCGGTGCTGGTCACAATGCCCGAGAGCGCGGAATCGAGCAGTCGCCCGCGATCGCTCGTGGCGATGTCGATGGTCGCGGTCTCGGCTTCGTCAACGCCGCGCGAGAGGGAGGTCGCCGCGCTCGAGAAGTTCTCGGGAATCGTCACGACCGTTCCGTAGCGACCGTCGTCGAGGCCCGCCGCGGCATCCTCCTCATCGGTGAGGAGCCACGTAAAATTGGTCTCGGAATCGCCCCCGATCAGTTCGCCAGCGAGCACGCGCCCCATCGGCACGAGCTGTCCGTCCAGCTCCACCGGCTCGTCGAGGTTCACCACGGCCGCGGTGATGGTCTCGAGGCGGTCGGTCGGATTCCACAGCCCCCACAGCAGCAGCCCGGCTGCCGTGAGCGGCACGAGGATCAGGCCGACGATCGTGCGCCAGCTCACGCGCTTCGCGCTCCGAAGTCGGGTCAGCGACAGGCTCATCGGGCCATCTCCTTCGAAATCTGCACGAGCGTGGTGTTCACGGGAAGCACGCGGGAGGCAAGCTCGCGACTGCCCAGCACCACCACGGTCACGGCGGGAACGTCGCCGCGTTCCGCCTCCACCTCACGTGCGCTGAGCATCGAGCGCGCGGCCTCGATCTGCTCGGCCTCCAGCAGATTGCCCGCATCGGCGCCCGCAGATCGGAGATCGAGCACCACGAGCGACGGGCGATCAGCCAGAGCCTCGCGCAGCGACGCGGGGGTCGCCCATGCGGCACGCGAGCGCAGGGTCGAGGCGCGCTCGGGCAACAGCAGATCCACCGCTTTCACTGTGCCCGTGTGGATCGCGCCGCGCCCACTCAGCACCTCCGCCAGCTGGGCCGCATACGGTTCGGCGGGGTCGAGCAGCAACGCCTCGCCGGGCGCGACCCGCAGGTCGGGCACCGTGAGGTTGCCGGGGAGCACCAACCGAGAACTCGCAACGCGGGCCGTGGGCTGATCCCCCGGCCACTCGGCGTGTTCCAGCTCGCGTGCGAGCCCTTCGCCCTCCACGTCGAAGGAGGGAAGCAGTCGGTCGAGCCAGCGCGGCATACGCCAGGCGCGGTCTCCGAGCAGCTGCAGCACTGCGGGCACGAGCGTCATGCGCACGATGAATGCGTCGACGAACACTCCGACCGCGAGGCCCAGCGCGATCACCTTGATCGACGGGTCGCCCTCGGGAACGAAGGCCGCGAAGACGGCGAACATGATGATCGCGGCTGCCGTCACCACCGGGCCCGAGCCGATGAAGCCTCGGCGGATCGCTGTGGTCGCGTCGGCACCGTGCACCACCTCCTCGCGGATGCGGGAGACGAGAAACACCTCGTAATCCATGGCGAGGCCGAAGAGCACGCCCATCAAGATGATCGGCATGAAGCTCAGCACCGGCCCGATGGAGTTCACGTGCAGCGCGTCGGCGAACCATCCCCACTGGAAGACGACGACGACCGCGCCAAAGGCGGCCCCCACCGAGAGGAGGTAGCCGAGGGTCGCCTTCAGCGGAACCCACACCGAGCGGAAGACCATCGCGAGCAGCACGAGCGAGAGGCCAACGACCAGGATGCCGAACGGCAGCAGGGCCTCGAACAGCAGGTTCGACACGTCGATTCCAACGGCCGTGTACCCGGTGACGGCGAGGCTCACGCCGTATTTCGCCTCCCACTCGTCGTGGTGCGCGCGCAGCTCGGCGACGAGCTCACTCGTGCTCTCCGCGTGCGGTCCTTCCTCGGGCACAACCTGAATGATGCCGGTGTCTGCTCCCTGGTTCGGGGTCGCGAGCGGCACGTCGGCGACGCCAGGGATCGCGCGCACCTCGTCGGCCAGATCCTCCATGAGGCCGAGCGGATCGGTGCTCGTGATGATCGACCCGGTCAACAGCAGCGGGCCGTTCGACCCCGCACCGAAGTGTTCGCCGGTCAGTTCATAGGTAATGCGGGCCGGGTTGTCGAGCGGCAGCTGCTCGGCGCCGGGGAGGGCCAGCCGCAGGTCGAGCACCGGAATCGAGGCGATGCCGAGCGTCACCAACACGGCCGCGATCGTAATGAGCGGCTTGCGCGTGACCGTCTTCACCCAGCCACCGTAAAAACGTTCGGCCTTGCCCGGCTTGGGGGTGGATCCGGCCGGCGCAGCCTCGGCCGCTTCGCCGGGAGCTGGCTGCGCTGATCTACCATCTGCGTTGCCTGATGCATCGGCACCAGCACCGTTGCCCTCGCCCGCGAGCCGGGCTCGCTGCTTCTTCGACAGTATCTTCATGCCTGCCATCGCGAGGACCGCGGGGGTAAGCGTGATCGCGATGAGCACGGCAACCGCGACACCCGCCGCCGCCGCAACGCCGAGCGCGGTGAGGAACGGGATGCCCGCGACCGAGAGACCGACAAGCGCGATGATGACGGTGATGCCCGCGAAGACGACCGCGGAGCCACTCGTGGCGGTCGCCCGCGCGATTGACTCGCGCACGCTGAGGCCGGCACGGAGTTGCTCTTGGTGTCGGCTCACGATGAAGAGTGTGTAGTCAATACCCACGGCGAGCCCGAGCATGAGCGCGAGCATCGGCGTGGTCGAGGTCATCGGAATGAACGCGGTCGTGAAGAAGAGGCCCGCGATGCTCACGCCAACGCCCAGGATCGCGATGATCAGCGGCATGCCTGCGGCAATGAGCGAACCGAGCGTGAAGATCAACACGATAAACGCGATGACGACGCCGAGGGCTTCGGTGATCGTGAAACCGGGAATTGAGGTCGCGTAGAGGTCGCCTCCGTACGAGGCGACCGCACCTTCGGGCAGGGCCTGTTGCAGTTCGGCCGCGACATCGATGATGCCCTGGTTCGTCGATTCGGGCACTTCGAATGAGCTGGCATCGATCTGGGTGCGGATCAGCGCGGCTTGGCCGTCGTCGCTCAGTCCGCCGCTCGCGAGTTCGGTGAAGGGGGTCTGCACCGCCGAGACGAGGTCGAGCGCCTCGAGTTCGGTCGTCGCCTGTTCGATAAGCCCGATGTAGGGCTCCTCGTCGACCCGATCGCCGTCGGGGGCAACCACGATGATGGTCGCGCTCGTGCCGCTCACCTCGGGGAACGTGCGGCTGAGCGTGTCGATTGCGGCCTGCGATTCGGTACCCGGGATCGTAATGGGAGCGTTCGCTCCCTGGCCCAGAAACAGCGCGCCAGCACCGAGCAAGGCGAGCAGCGCCACCCAGAGCATGAGTACCAGGATCTTGGCGCGGGCAGCCCACGTGCCGAGGGCATACAACACAGACGACATGCGAACCTTTCGAAGGCGGGCGACGAGCCTGCGCCGAGCGGAATTCGGGGCCCACGAATCAGTACCCCGGCCCCGTCGCGCAGTTCGATACACTAATGTATCCGTTCGTGCTTCGAGGCGACTGTGAAGGGGTACGTTGTGACACCACCTGTTTCACCTGCCGAGCCTGCTGATAGTGGCAAGCCCGTGGACTCCGCTCAGGCTGCCCAGATTGCCGGAGCTCCCGACGCTGACACCGCAAAACCGAGCCCCCGTAGGCAGCGCACGCGCCGCCGCTTGGTGGAGGCCGCGGCGGAGGTGTTTGTCGCAGAGGGCGTGCAGGCGACCTCGGTGGAGGCGGTCTGCACGCACGCCGGGTTCACCCGCGGCGCGTTCTACTCGAACTTCGACAGCAAGGAGCAGCTCTTTCTCGCGGTACTGGCCGACCAGTACGAAAGGCGAGCCGCGAGATTGCAAGAGAATTCGACGCTACTTGCTCCGCTCCTCGGAAGCAACGAGGCGCCCATCACCCTGGATGCCACGACGAAGCTCATCGAAGAGTACTTCGCGCCGACCGGAGAGGAGCCCGCGTGGTTCGCCCTCGAGACGGAGTTCATGCTGCTTGCCATGCGCGACCCATCGATCGCGCCGGGCTATGTCGATTTCATGGAGCGCTTCCGCAGCCAGCTCGCGCAACTGGTCGAGCCGTTGCTCGCCGCAGCCGGGCGCCGCTTCACGTTGCCAGCGGATCACGCGGTCGCCGTGCTCGGCGGGGTGCACGAGCGCGCTCTGACGATCACGGCGATCGCCGGGCCCGACGCGCCCGAGGGCCTCGGCGAACTCGGCTGGCGCCTCGCCGAACTCCTCTTCGCCATCACCGAGCCGCTGCCCAAGTAGTCGACACGTTCTAGACTGGTGCCGTGCTGCTTTCAGATCGCGACATCAATGCCGAGCTTGCCTCCGGCCGCATTAGCCTCTCGCCGACCGAGCCCGAGATGGTGCAACCCTCGAGCGTCGATGTGCGCCTCGACCGTTACTTTCGGCTGTTCGACAACCACAAATATGCCGTGATCGACCCCGCAGAAGACCAGCCCGACCTTACCCGGCTGATCGAGGTCGACCCCGCCGAGGGATTCATCCTGCACCCCGGAGAGTTCGTGCTCGGATCCACCTATGAGACGGTGAGCCTGCCCGACGACATCGCCGCGAGGCTCGAGGGTAAGAGTTCACTTGGCAGGCTGGGCCTCCTCACTCACTCGACCGCCGGCTTCATCGACCCGGGGTTCGAGGGGCACATCACGCTCGAGCTCTCGAACGTCGCGACCCTGCCGATCCGGCTGTGGCCGGGCATGAAGATCGGGCAGCTCTGCTTCTTCCGGCTTTCGTCACCGGCGGATCGCCCCTACGGCGCCGGCGCCACGTTCTCGCGGTATCTCGGGCAGCGGGGACCGACGGCCTCCCGCTCCCACCTCAATTTCCACCGCGCAGATTTCTCAGAGGGAAACGCATAGCGTTTCCCGAAATCTGCGCTGGCGCTACAGCGCCAGTTTCTCGGAGAAGGACGCGTAGCGTTCATCGAAATCTGCGCTGGCGCTACAGCGCCAGTTTCTCGGAGAAGGACGCGTAGCGATCTTCGAAATCTGCGCTGGCACCACCGTGCCAGATTTCTTAGAGAAGGACGCGTAGCGTTCATCGAAATCTGCGCTGACGACGGACAGTTCGGCGGCTGAGGCACTTCTCAGTCCGATCCACTCGATTGTCGCGCAGCGCGCGTTTCAGACGAGCGGTCTGAGACTATGCGCGATCACGGCCCACACCGTCGATGGCCAAGTCATTCCAGACCAGCTGCTCGACGATGAGCCCATCGCGAATGACGAAGTAGTCCACGTATCTGACCCCCTCGAACGGTTTGCCTTGCTTGTCGATGCCGTAGAGCTCACCCATTGACACCACCGTCTGGGCATCACCCGAAGTGCCCTCCGAGTATCTGAGGCGACGTTTGCGCACCCACTGATAGACCGTGTGCGGGGACGCGAATTGCTCCTCCAATGACCGGTACTCGATTTTTCCCGGGAACTGCAGTCGCGCATTCGGTGCGAGAAACTGCTTTGCCTGGGTAAGCTCTCGATCTTCGCAAAGCTGCAGGTAACGATCTACGCTTGCACTGTTTCCGGTCAGCTCTGAATGGCTATCACCATCCGCATGCATAGGTCATCCTCTCCTTGAGGTCTACACTAGCGGCGCCGGGTCTGATCCCGCCTGGCCTGCGCGGAGAGCATCTCGTTGTAGGCGTTCAGCTCCGCATCTCCCGAGCGATCCGCCGCGCGATCCTTCCGCTTCTGCACCTTGTCGTCGTTGAGCGACCACTGCACCGCGACGATCAGCGCGAGCGCGAGCGTCGGCAACTCGCCAATGCCCCATGCGATCCCGCCGCCGAGGTTCTGATCCTCAAGCGGTGTGGCACCCCAGGTGCGACCCATCGCGCCGAACCAATCCGCGAGCATGAGCGCGTTGCCCGTCATGATGGTCACCCCGAAGAACGCGTGCGAGGCCATGGTTGCGAAGAGGGTGACGATTCGCATCGGGTACGGGAAGCGGTACGGCACCGGGTCGATACCGATCATCGAGAGCGAGAACAGATACCCCGAAATGAGGAAGTGCACGATCATCCACTGGTGCCCCAGGTGGGTTTCCATTGTCCACCGGAAGATCGGCGTGAAATAGAACACCCACAGCGACCCGGCAAACACCACGGCTGCCACCGCCGGGTGCGTGATGACCTTCGAGTACGGGGTCTGCACGGCCCACATGATCCACTCGCGACCACCCCACGAGCCATCTGTGCGTTTGCGCGTCGCGCGCAAGGCCAGCGTGATGGGGGCCCCGAGCACGAGCACCAACGGAATCAGCATCGTGAGAAGCATGTGCGCGAGCATGTGCACGCTGAACAGGTAGGCCTCGTAGGCGTTGAACGGGCCGTTGGTCGTGTAGAACAAGAGTGCGAGCCCGGCGACCCAGGCGATGGTGCGGCCGATCGGCCACTTGTCACCACGGCGGGCGAGGCGGATCGCGCCGGCCATGTAGAGCATCACGCCGAACGCACACACCAGTGCCCACAGCAGGTCAAATTTCCATGCGGTGAGGTAGCTCATCGGGGTGAGTTCGGGTGGCAGTGGATCCCCCGTGAGCCACTCGGCCGGCGAAACGGTGACTGCCCCCGTGGCCCGCGCCGACTCGAGTGCCACCGGGGTCGCCGTGCGGCCGAGAGCACCAGCGAGGCCGCTCGCGAGCCCCATGAAAGCGAGTTCTGCGACCACGAACCAGGCGAAGACCCGCGCACCCGAGGGCCCGGCAATGCGCCCGATGAGGCGCTGCCGCCACAGCACACCGAAAACTCCGAGCACACCGAGCGCGCCGACCTTCAAGAGCACGATCTGTCCGTAGCCGGTTCCGAAGAGGTCGGCGGTCGAACCGATCCGCAGCCACGCACTGACCACTCCGGAGGCCGCGACACCGATGAAGGCGAGGAGTGCAAGCGTTGAGTAGCGGGCGACGAGCGTCGCGAGGCGGGCGCGATCCACCGCTTTCGCAAGATACACCAGCGTGATGAGGCCACCGAGCCACACAGATGCGCCCACCAGGTGCACGAGCAGGGAATTGACGGCCTGAGCATGCCCCGAGGCTCCCGCCGCGTGGCCCTGCTGCGCGAGAGGAACGGTCGTGGCCAGTGCGGCGACGAGGGTGAGCAGCGCCCACCGGCGGTCGCGCACCGCGAAACACAGCACGGTCGTCGCCGCCGCCAGCAACAGCTGGATCAGCCACAACTGGCCAAGCTCGATCTCAGTGACGAACTGCGCGAGCCCGGCACCAAACATCTCGTCGCCCGAGAAGGCGAGCCCCGAGACGTCGACGTAGGTGAAGATGAGCGTGGCGGCACTCGCCACCGTGAGCACGGCCGCACTGCCCGCGGCGAGGTCGAGAGCGAGCCGCCCCTCGGGCTTGTCAGTATTCAAGGCCCAGACCGCCAGTACGAGGGAGCCGATGAGACCCGCAACGCTGATGTTTACCAGCGTGCGGGCCATGGGCAATCCGAATCTCACGACCGCACCGGGATCGGCCAGGGTGCGCTCCGCGGCTGCCCCGCCGATGGCGAGGGCCACAAGCAGTGCGGCGAGTGTCGCGGCGAGCAGCACGGCGGGCGCGAGAGTGCGCAGGGATCGAGGCATGATTGTTTAAGCCTACGCCCCAGAAACCGCGAAACCCCCGGTCGCCCATGCGGGCCCCGGGGGTTTCGAAGAAGTGTGTGAGAACTACTTGACTGCAGCCTTCAGCTTGCTGCCAACCGAGACCTTCACGCGCTTGCCAGCGGCGATCTCAATGGTCTCACCGGTGCGCGGGTTGCGGCCGGTACGAGCAGCGGTGGTTGCGGTCTCGAACGAGAGCCAACCGGGGATCGAAACCTTGCCGCCGTCAGCAACGGTCTCAGCAACGGCGGCGAACAGGCCGTCGAGAACTGCGGAAACGGCAGCCTGGCTCTGGCCAGTCTCAGCGGCAACCTTTGCGACGAGCTCAGTCTTGTTCAGTGACATGTTGTGTCCTCCCAGGGGGCCCGGACGAGCCTGCCCCTGAATTCCAGTTGAACCCCGCGAAGCGGGGCCGATCGGGTGATCGCGTACGAATCTACCCCAGAATTAAGCGAATGTGGCGGAATTACGCGGATTTTCATAGATTCGCGTGGCAAATTTCGCTCAGAGCGACCGCCGCGCCGGAGAAAACAAGAACGGGCGTGGACCCCGAAGGATCCACGCCCGTTCTCAAGCGGTACCTACCCACTCACCGAACCGCTTACGCGCCCAGGTGCAGTCGGAAGTGCTGCCTTGGGTGAGCTGTTACCAGCTCGACTTCGTGATGCCGGGCAGTTCGCCGCGGTGCGCCATGTCGCGGAAGCGAACACGGCTCACGCCGAACTTCGACAGCAAGCCACGGGGGCGGCCGTCAATAACGTCGCGGCCACGCACGCGCACTGGCGACGCGTTGCGGGGCAGCTTCTGCAGGCCCACGCGAGCAGCCTCACGGCTCTCGTCGGTGCCGTTGGGGTCAACCAGGGCCTTCTTCAGTTCCAGGCGCTTCTCCGCGTAGCGGGCAACGATAACCTGGCGCTGCTTGTTCTTCGCGATCATGCTCTTCTTGGCCATGATTAACGCTCCTCTCGGAACTCAACGTGCTTACGAATAACCGGGTCGTACTTCTTGAGCACGATACGGTCGGGAGTGTTGCGACGGTTCTTCTTGGTTACATAGGTGTAACCAGTTCCAGCCGTCGAACGGAGCTTGATGATCGGACGTACGTCCTGCTGCTTAGCCATTAGATCTTCACCCCACGCTTCTGCAGGTCAGCGACCACGGACTCGATGCCGCGGGCATCGATCATCTTGATGCCCTTCACCGACAGGGTGAGGGTCACCTTGCGGCCAAGCGAGGCCACGTAGTAGGTCTTCTTCTGGATATTCGGATCGAACCGACGCTTGGTGCGACGGTGCGAGTGTGAAATGCTGTGACCAAAGCCGGGAACGGCTCCGGTCACCTGGCACACTGCTGCCATGGTGATTCCTCTCATACCGTGAGACCGGACGGCCTCACCCAAGATTTCTTGTCTGCGCGGATCGCCTGTTCGGTTCCGACTCTCGTCGATACCGCAGCGCGGCTTCCGCACGGTCTGCGCAATGGGACTTTGCACAGCCAAAGAACGACTCTATCACGAGTTTCGGGTGCGCTAGCGTCACTGCGGATCGGCGACCCGTCTGGGCTACGCAAGCCCGGGGCGTAGGCTGTGTGCGTGGCAGACGCAGAACCCCGGGCAGCAATCAGGTACGTCGCGATCGGCGACAGCTTCACCGAGGGTGTCGGTGACGAGCTGCCGGGCGGGCGCGTGCGCGGGTGGGCCGATCTCGTGGCTCAGGGGCTCGCGGATGCGACCGGTGAGTCGATCCAGTATGCGAATTTCGCGATTCGCGGCCGGCTGCTCGCCCCCATCATTGGTGAGCAGCTCGAGGCGGCACTCGCGCTGGAGCCCACGCTCGTGAGTTTCAACGGCGGTGGCAACGACATGCTGCGACCGGGCACCGACGTGCCGTGGATCGTCGCCGAGACCGAGCGCGCGCTGATCCGGATCCGTGAGGCGGGCGCCGAACCGCTGCTGCTCGCTGGGGCGAACCCGACCATCGGCATCCCGCGCGGCGCCCAGGTCAAGGTGAAGGGCGATCAGATGACCCGAGCGGCGGCTGCCCTCGCCGCGACACTCGGCATCCGGTTCTGCGACAACTGGAGCGACCCGGTGCTCGCGCGCCGCGAATACTGGTCACACGACCGCCTCCACCTCGCACCCGTCGGTCACGCGCGAGTCGCCGCGAACGTGCTCCGCACACTCGGGTACGCGAATCCCACCGACTGGATCCTCGACGCCGACCCGATCCCAGACCCCACGCGCCGCGAGGAGCTTCGATACGCCCGCGAGCACGTGCTTCCCTGGATCAAACGCCGCCTCACCGGCCGCTCGAGTGGCGACGGTCGCACCGCGAAGTTCCCGACGTGGGAATGGGTCGAGCCCCGCGTCAGCCGATAGTTCGATGACAAAAGGCACCCCAACTCCAGCTCATCATCAGGTCGAAACATCACTTGGGGACTATCAACGCGCCGCTGCGAGCGGTGTGGAAGGAATGCTGAAGACCGCAGCGCACCAATTACAAGGTGCAACGTGATCCTATTCCCGCCCACGCACCGATCGCTGACTGGTCGACGCCACCTTCTCTGAGTTGTCGGCGCAGTCGAGTGTTTTGAGTAGGTCGTCTCGCGTACGTTCAATGTGGCGCTTCACGACGGCCGCAGCGACCTCTTCATTCCGATCTCGAATCGCCTGGATCAGCAGCCGATGGTCTGAATAGGCAAGTTGGAAGCTGCGATCAGTGCGCACTTGCGCAAACCTACGCCGAAAATGCTGGGTGGTGTTCCAGAAACGCTCGACTAACTGCGTGACGAGCGGATACTGCGCACCTCGGTAACTCGTGAGATGGAACTCGCGGTCCGTTGCAAGAAACACCTCGAGGTCCGTTTCCTCTTCCATACGCGAGGCAAGGGCTTCGAGTGTGGCGATATGCGCGTCAGTGAGGTGGGGGATGCTCTGCCGAATGGCCAACGGCTCGACCGCGATGCGCAATGTGTAAATCTGTTCGAGCTCAAATCGATCCACTGTGGCAACGCGTGCCCCGCGGTTTGGCTCAATGATGACGAGCCCCTCTGCTTCGAGTGTGCGAAGCGCCTCACGCACGGGAATCCGACTGAGCTGGAATCGTTCTGCAATTTCTTCTTGGCGAATCCGTTCACCGTGCGCAAACTCTCCACCCAGAATTCGATCGCGCAGCTCATTCACGACGCTGAGGCGAGCAGCTTCGCGGGGTTTGACCCGCTTGGTCGTGGGGGTAGATCCCATCTCAACACCTTCCCGGGGCTTCTTCGGGCCTCAACATGAGATTCTCAAGAGTTTCACTCAACTGGGTACTGCGTCATTTCGGATACAAAACCAATCAACTCGGAGCTACATGTTACGTTATTCCCAGTAAGCATAAAGTGATCATCTCCGGTTTCGCGTTTGTTTTGGATCCATTTTGTGTCAAACTGACGGGGGATGCACGGCTGCACGCTACGTCAGTAATGGACTCTAAGGGGTCTTAATCCCAACAGTCCATTTGAGCATGAAGGAGTGCAGGTAAATGGGGAACTTCGCAGAACCACCACTCACCGGAAAACGGGTACTCGTTACCGGCGGAAGCCGCGGCCTCGGGCGCGGCATCGCCGAAGCCATGGCCGCTGCCGGAGCGCGCGTGGCGATCGCGGCTCGAACCCAGGAGCAAGTGGATCGCGCAGCGCGGGAGATCGCGGGCGTCAGTGGCTTTGTGTTCGACATCGGTGACTTTGAGCGAACCCCGCAATTTCTCGCAGCGGTCGAGGAGTCACTCGGCGGTGCGCTTACGAGTGTGGTCCACTCAGCCGGCATCCAACACCGGCAACCGGCGGAAGAGTTCGATCTCGACGCCTTTCGGAATGTCATCGAGGTGAACCTCGTCGCACCCTTTGCTCTCAGCCAAGCCATCGCTCGCCGCCAACTCGAACTGGGCATGGAAGGCGAACACATCTTTATCGGATCACTTACAAGCTTCATCTCAATGCCAGGCATCTCCGCCTATGGCGCTGCAAAGTCGGGAGTCTTCGGGCTCGTACGCAGCCTCAGCACAGAATGGTCGGGCCGGGGCATTCGCGTGAATGGCATAGCCCCCGGCTACTTTCGTACCGACCTCACCGAGGCGGTGTTCGCCGATGAAGAGTGGAGGCGCACCCACCTGGCACGAATTCCGCAGGGCAGGTTCGGCGAACCCTCAGATATCGCGAGCGTCGCTGTCTTCCTTGCTTCCCCGGCGTCGGGTTACATGACCGGGCAAATGTTGCCGGTCGATGGCGGGTGGCTCGCGGCATGAGTTTGGAAAACCAACCCATGGCACCGCACAACGATTTCGACGTCGCAATTATCGGGTGTGGAATCGTCGGTCTCGCCGTCGGCACTGAAATCGCGCGGCGGCAGCCCGGCATTCGAATTCTCATGGTTGAAAAGGAATCTGAGGTAGCCGCCCACCAAACGAGCCACAATTCGGGCGTGATACATAGCGGTGTCTATTACACGCCGGGGTCCCTCAAAGCAAAGCTTTGCGTCGAGGGCGCAGCACTCACCTACGAGTATTGCGATCGAAAGGGCATTCCCTACGACCGCTGCGGCAAGCTCATCGTTGCACGTTCGGAAGAGGAGGTTCCTCGCCTCGAAGAACTCTTCCGCCGGGCGAGCCTCAACGGAGTCACGGGTGTCCGTTGGCTCGAGGCCTCCGAGATTCCCGAGGTAGAGCCGAACTGCGTGGGAGTCGCAGCCGTGCACTCCCCGAACACCGGAATCGTCGATTACCGCGAGGTCTCACTTGCCCTGGCCGAGGACTTGCGGGCGGCGGGCGCTCAGTTCCGCTTCTCTTCGAAAGTTCGGCGGTTGCGACGCGAAACCACGAAGACGATCGTTGAGCTCGAATCTGGCGAAAAGATTGCAGTCGGATACGCAATTGCGTGTGCGGGGCTGTGGTCCGACAAATTGGCGGAGGCCTCTGGCGCTCCAGCCGATCCGCGGATTCTTCCTTTCCGAGGCGCCTACCTGCACCTCGATCTCCAGGGGAAGGACCCACGCGAAATCGTCAGAGGAATGGTCTACCCGGTACCCGATCCAGACCTGCCCTTTCTTGGTGTGCACATTACCCGGCACATCGACGGCAGCGTCTCGCTCGGGCCGACGGCAATGATCTCGCTTGCGCGAAACGGTTATGGAGCTTGGGATTTCAACATTTCCGACCTCTGGTCGGTGGCCACCTGGCCGGGCAGTTGGCGGGTACTCCGTGGATTTTGGAAGACCGCATTCTCAGAACTTCGGTATCGCATGAGCCGGAAAACGTTCGTCGCCGCATGCGCGGAGTTCATGCCGAGCCTTGCCGGTGCGCACCTCAAGAAACAGGCCACCGCTGGCGTGCGAGCGCAGGCAGTGTCTCGCAACGGCCAAATGGCCGACGACTTCATCATCACTGAGGAGGAAGGCATCGCTCACATCCGAAACGCGCCTTCACCCGCGGCCACTTCGGCCCTCGCCATCTCCCGCTACATCACAGACCAACTCGAATCACACATCACGACACATGTCGGCTAACCCCGTGGCGTACAGCAGAATTTTAGAAGGAGACCACTCAGAATGTTCGAACCGATTGGAAGATTCCTCGCGCCGCGAGAGACAATTTCCGTGACCGGAGGTGCCGAGCGCCTCATTGACGCGCTCGCAGCATGGGGTGTCACCTCAGGCAGCGTCGTCATCGTCTGCGACCGCATTGTCGACGAACTTGGCCACACGCGCCCCTATCTTGACGCGCTGGCAGCCAACGGGTTTTCTGCCGAGGTGTTTAACGAGATCACCGGTGAGCCGACCGTTGAGATGGTCGATTCGGCGATCTCATGGGCAAGAAATCTCAAGGCAGACATGGTTATTGGTGTAGGCGGCGGAAGCGCACTAGATACGGCCAAGCTTGTCGCCTACTCGGTTGCCGCCGGCACGAGCGTCGAAGAGCTACGCGGTGAAATGCCGAGCGTGCCCGGGTACCCGCCACTCGTGCTGATCCCCACCACCACAGGCACCGGGTCCGAGGCAACCCGAGTGGCCATGTATTCCAGTGGTGATCTCAAGGTCGCGGTGGTGTGCAACCAGTTCGTACCTCTCATCGCCCTTCTCGACGCTGCGATGGTTGAGCATCTCCCGAATGCGGTTGTGGCCGCGACCAGCCTCGACGCACTCTCGCACAGCATCGAAGCTATGCTTTCGACCAATCGCAACCACCTGACGAAGACGCTCGGCACCACGGCCGCGCGCACCGTGTTGCGTGCGCTCCCCTTGGCTTTTCACAGTGGATCGACCCAAGCACGCGGTGAACTGCTCTATGCCTCGTATCTTGGCGGTCTCTCCTTGAACGCGGCAGTCGTCGTCGGGCACAGTCTGAGCTACGCGATTGCCTCCCGGCAGCACCTTTCGCACGGTGCCGGCTGCGCGCTGGCGCTTCCCTTCTGTCTCGCGTACAACCACGGGGTGGATGCTGCGCTCGGGCAAGAAATCGCCTCTCGATTGCTCGGTGAGCCGAGTGCCACCCTGCGCGAACTCGCGCATGTCGTGAAAACACTGACCGCAAGCGTGGGGTTGCCCACCAACTTGAGTGAGACCGGCATGCCTGTGGAGGCTGAGCCCGAAGTGGCAGCCGAAATCATTTCAGCCTTTCCGCGGCCGAACAATCCGGTTCCTCTCACCGAGACCGCACTCATCACGTTGCTCGGTCACCTCCGTTCCGGAGATATTGACGGAGCCTTTGCCAGTGACTACTCCGCAGCCGCACGGCGCTAACCTCCGAAAAGAGCCTCTCATGTCAGTATCGATCGAACAGTCGCCCGCGTATGTTGCCGGGGAGTGGTTCTCATGGCCCGAAGGCATTGAAGTTGTCAACCCTGCCACCGGTAAGGTCACTGGTGCTGTGCCACGCCTCAGGGCGCAGCATGCGACACTCGCGCTTGAGTCACTGGCTGTTGGTGCGCAAGCATGGGGTTCCACAGGCCTCCTGGATCGAGGCTTCGTGCTGCATCGGGTTGCCAAGCTCATTCGCGAGCAGGCCGGCGATCTTGCGACGCTCATTGTCACTGAAAATGGAAAAACGCTCACTGAGGCAGCCGGGGAAGTCGAGAAGTCGGCGCAATTCTTCGAATATTACGGTGGGATGAGCCGCGCTCCGTACGGTTACCTATTGGCCGATGGTCGCCCCGGAACCCACGCCGAGGCACGCTATGAGCCGGTCGGATCGGTGCTCATCATCACCCCCTGGAACGATCCGCTCCTCACCCCCGCCAGAAAACTCGCACCCGCTCTTCTCGCCGGCAATGCTGTGATATTCAAGCCCGCTTCTGAGACACCTCTCATTGCTCTGGCGCTCACACGCATTCTGCTCGAGGCCGGATTGCCCGGTTCGTCGATCAGTACGCTGACCGGCAAGGGTGGCGAGATCGTGGATCCGCTTCTCGAAGCGGGGCGAAACCTGAACGCAGTCTCTTTCACTGGGAGCACCGCCGTGGGCCTCCGGATTCAGCGCGCACTTGCCGGCACGAACATGCGCGTGCAGACGGAAATGGGCGGCAAGAACGCCGTTGTGGTGATGGCCGATGCTGATCTCGACCTCGCAAGCGAGACCGTGGTCGCGGGAGCCTTCGGGCAGACAGGCCAGCGCTGTACCGCTACGAGCCGTGTGCTGGTTGCGCGCGAGATCGAAGATGCGTTCACTGCGAAGCTTGCTCACGCGGTATCCGCGATGCGCGTGGGAGACGGCCTCGCCGCCGACACGCAGGTCGGACCGCTCGTTTCTGCGAACCAACGAGATGCCGTCCTGGGATTCGTCGAGCGTGCGAGGCAGGCGGGCGGTGTGATCCGCGCCCAGAGCCGCCTTGGCGACGGTCTCTCGCAGGAGGGCTTCTACGTTCGCCCGACGCTCGTCACTGATGTGGCCGTCGATGCCGAGCTGTGGACAGACGAGGTTTTCGGTCCAGTCGTGGCCGCCCGTGCGTTCGACACACTCGATGAGGCAATCGGCGCGGTCAACGACTCTGCCTACGGGCTCTCCGCCGCCATCTTCACCGAGAGCCTCTCGAATTCGACAGAGTTCACCAATCGGGTGCACGCGGGTCAGGTCTCCGTGAACCTCCCGACCAGCGGCTGGGACATCCATCACCCCTTCGGCGGGTTCAAGGATTCCGGCTCGGGCTACAAGGAGCAGGGCACCGAAGTTCTCAATTTCTACACCCGGGTGAAGACGGTCGCCATTCGTTCCGCTCTCTAGAAGTAGAAGGTGCCCAGGGCAAACAATCGCAGGCACCTTTCGATCTTTCAGCGGACTAGAACCGAGCGTAGCGTTCTTCAACTCGCTTGATCGCGTTACCGAGAAGCTCGGCGTTCACCGAGCCGGGGAAGTTGACCACGTGCGGCGCAGTCAGTGTTGCGGAAACCACCGACTGTACGATCTGCTCGGAGAACACCACATCAAGAGCACGGAGGGAATCAGGCAAACCGATTTCCCGGAGGAAGTCCGCAAGGTCATCAAGCGCTTCGTCCGACTCGTGGGCAAGCGCGAGCTGCACAAGTAAGCCGTACGCGACATGCTCGCCGTGGAGACGCGCTGCAGCACCCGGCACACCCATCAGCCCCCGCGTCACCGCGTGGGCAATCGAGAGCCCTCCGTTCTCAAATGCAAGGCCAGAGAGGAGCACCACCGCTTCGAGGGTGTGCTCGTAATCCTCCGTGATCTCGCCACTCACAGCAGCCTGCATGGCAGGGATCCCGTGAGCGCGCAACGAGCGATAGCACCCTTCGGCAACAAGCCTGGCCACTTGCAAGCCACGGGTTCCCTGCGGCGTCATTCCGTCCGCCGCCCAGCACGCCTCCACCTCAAAGTGCTTTGAGATCGCATCACCGATGCCCGCCGCGAGAAATCTTGCGGGTGCCTCCAAAATCACCTGGGAATCGACGATGACACAGGCGGGGTTGCTGTCCATGGGCAGCACGTCAGCGAGTCGATGATCGTCGCCGTACACTGCAACGACCCGGCTTGCCGGGCTGTCGTTGCTCGCAATCGTCGGCACTGTCACGATCGGGATGCGCAGGCTCCGGGCAACTCCCTTTGAGATGTCGATGGCCTTGCCGCCGCCGATACCCACGATAAAGTCTGGAACGAATGCTTCCACCCCGGAGACGAGTTCGGCGATATGCGCCAGCGTGACCTCGCCCTCAATGGCATCTATTCGACTCTCAACGGAGGCACCCGCCAATGATCGCTCAATCCGATCTGCGAGTCGGGGGTGCATGAACGCATCGATCAGCACGACTGTGCGGTCACCCAGATGACCCACATACTGGCCGAGTGCGTCAAGTGCCCCCGGCCCCTGCACATACCGAGAGGCGGAGCTAAACACCCGCAACTCACTGCTCTGATCAGCCATCTTCGCCCACCGAGTGCGTGTCCAAGACACCAGGATAGGCATCTGCCGGGGCACCATGCGCCATATAGGCTCCGTCAACCGGAAGAATCGCGCCACTAATGAACCCGGCCCGATCTGAAGCGAGGAAGGTGAGGGCCTCGGCAACGTCTGCGCTCGTGCCCATCCGACCGGTAGGCGATCGTCTTACGACGGTGTCGAGATCTAGCTTGCCCTCCCGCATCAAGCGTTCGGTCATCGGGGTGAGAATATACCCGGGCGCCACTGCGTTTACTCGAATTCCGTATGGCCCCCACTCAGATGCCAGTACTCGGGTGAGCATACCTACCCCAGCCTTCGAGGCACTGTACGCGCTGCGTTGCGGCAGCCCGATGACTCCCGCGATGGAGCTGAGATTGAGGATCACGCCTCCGCCGTGGTTCCGCATGTGTGCGGCGACCGCCTGGCTGGCCAGATAGGTGCCAGTGAGGTTGATGTCGATGATTCGTTGCCACGCTGAAAACGACTCATCAATCGTCGGGCTCGCGCCCTGCCCAATTCCCGCACTATTGACCAGGATGTCGATGCGTCCCGCATGCGAGATCGCGCCCTTCACCGCCACTTCGACGCCCTCGGGCTTCGAGAGGTCGCCGACGACCATTGAGTGATCTCCGCCGCCCAGAAGCTCAAGCGTCTCTTCGAGTCCTGCGACGTTGATGTCGGAGGCAATGATGCGGGCACCCTCCTGAACCATCGTGAGCGCGGTTTCCCGCCCTAACCCGCTCCCTGCTCCCGTGATCAGCGCCACTCGCCCTCGCAGCAACTGAGACTCGCGCATATCAGGCACCCGTGATCACGGCCCTCGTGACGCTCTCCTGATCGAGACCGTACTTCGCTTCGATATAGGCCTGTGAACCACACTCGTGGAAGACGTTCTGAATGCCAATTCGGACCATTGGTCGGTGTACTCCGGCCTCATATAGCGCCTCGGTGACGAGTGTCGCCAAGCCTCCGGTCGTCTGGTGGTTCTCGGCGACCACGAGTCGATCCACGCTTTGTGCAAATTTGACGACTGCCTCGGAATCGAACGGTTTGATCGTTGGAACATGAAGAACACCCGCGGCCAGTCCCTGCTTGGCCGCGAGGTCGGCGGATCGAAGTGCCCGCTCAGTCATTGTGCCCGTGCTGATCACTCCGACATCGCTCCCTGAGCGAAGTTGCTTTGCTCGACCGACCTCGAATACGTATGCATCGGGATCGAGCACGACGGGCACCTTCCCCCGCAGAGCGCGAACATACACAGTCCCGGGAATATCCGCCACCGCGGCCGTCACCTGAGCAAGCTCGGTGGCATCGCACGGATCAATGATCGTGAGGTTGGGAATCAACCTAAGGATCGAGAGATCATCGGTGGCCTGGTGGGTCGCCCCGTACGGATTCGTCAATCCGGGCATCCCTCCGAAGATCTTCACGTCGGCATTGCTGTGCGCGCAGGCTATCTGTAGGAAGTCCAGCGCGCGCCGCGTCACGAAGACCGAGTATGTCGTGCAGTACGCCACCTTGCCCGTCTTCGCGATCCCGGCCGCGACCATCAGCAAATCCTGCTCCGCCATGCCAACGTTGAAGAAGCGCTCCGGATACATGTCACGAAACTCGTTCATGTCGCTGAAGCGGCCCATGTCTGCCGTCAGTGCGACCACCTCTGGGCGTTCGGCTCCGAGCTTCAGGAGCGCCTTCGCAAACGGGGCCATCTCGTAGGGACCCTCGACGTCGAGGATCTCACCCATCGCGCCAGCTCGATTGGACATCTGACTAGACATAGTTTTCCTCCAGCTCAGCGTGCAGCTTGTCCCATTCGTCCTGGCCCACACGCACAAAGTGTGCACGTTCGCGGCGCTCGAGCGTCGGAATGCCCTTACCGGGCGTGGTCCGCAGGATTATGGCCTTTGGACGGCCATTCGCCTCGCGCAACCGATCGAACGCGGCCACTATCTCCTTGATGTTGTTGCCATCGACCTCCACGGTCTCCCAGCCAAAGGCGATCCACTTATCAGCGACTGGTTCGATGTTGATGACCATCGGCCCGTCAGCCTGGATCCCGTTGCAGTCAACGATCGCAGTCAGACGATCAAGCTTGAAGTTCGACGCAACCATAGCTGATTCCCACACGGAGCCTTCCTGGAGTTCGCCGTCGGACAGCTCGCAAATGACTCGCGCGTCGTTCGCGTCGAGACGATGCCCCAAGGCCATCCCCACGGCCTGGCCCAACCCGTGACCGAGCGAGCCACCGGTGATTTCTACACCCGGCACGTCATCGAAGGTGCTCAGCGCAAGTTCGCTCCCGTTCAGCCCGAATCGGTCGAGTTGCTCCTCGGGTAGGTACCCGGCGCGATACAGCGCAGCATAGAGCGCAATTGAATAATGACCAGTCGACAACACAAAACGGTCGCGATCTGGCCATTCGGGATTCTGCGGGTCATAGATAAGCTCACGGTTGAAGACGACTGCCATCATGTCGGCAATGCCCAAGCCTTGCGCGATGTAGCCTTCGCCCTTGTCGGAAGCCATGCGCATCATTGTTCTGCGCAGCTCCATCGCGTGTTCCCGCAGCTCTGCAAGACCTAGGTCTCGTGCCGGCCCCATGGGATTTCGTCTATCGAATTTCGTTTCAGATGTCACGTGGTTGCCCACCTTTCCTCAGTTTCTCGCATCGCCATTGGTGCGGATCGACGAAGCGGAGGGCGCATGTACACGCGCCCTCCGCTTCGTCACACGGCTTATACCGCCGCCGGTTCCTTCCGCTCGATGCGGAAGTGCTCGCTGAAGTCCGAGGCCTTGTCTGCGTCGGTAACTGCCGCGTACGCGTCCATACCCCCCATAAAGAAGTAGTTGACGACAGGCTTACCGGGAACGTTGGCGCCATTGATCCAGGAGTTCACCTTGGGGAACAAGGTTGCCGCGGCACCCTCATCGCACGTGATCATCCACTGATCTTCCGCCTCAGCGGTCGGTTCGATAGTGGCCGCACCTGAATCAAGTGTGTACTTGATGGCATCCGCGATCCAGTTGATCTGGAACTCGTGCACGGGGGGCTGGTTCGTGAAGGGGCCCATGGGTCCGTACACCATAAACAAATTGGGGAACCCATTGATGGTCATGCCCAGGTATGACTTCGTACGTTCCTTCCACTTATCACGGAGCTGCAGTCCGTCACGACCCTCGTGGTGGATACGAAGTTGGTTTCCGGAAACCGCGTCAAAGCCGGTGGCGAGCACGATGACATCGACCTCGTACTCGGTGTCGCCCACCTTCACCCCGTTCTCGGTGAACTCAGTGATGGGGGTCTCCTTGACGTCGACTAGGGAGACATTGTCGCGGTTAAAGCTCTCATAGTAATTGTCACAGCACAGCGGACGCCGAGCATAGATTTCAGACGGGATCAGCTTCTTCGCAAGTGCAGGATCCTCCACCGTTTCACGGATCTTCTTTTCGATGACATCGGTTGCTGCCTTGTTCGCAACCATGCTGGTTCCGACATCGTTAAAGGCCCGGAACATGTACTGGAACCCGCCGCCATCGTTATAGACCTCTTCAAACCGCTTGTGGCGCTCTTCCTCAGAAACGGACTCCGCGGAGATCTGGCTCTCGTCAAAACCAAAGGAGGTCGTGGAATGGATAACGCTGTGGTGATATCCCTCGTAGTCGTCTCGAATGCGTTGCATGAGTTCTGGATCAATTGGCCGGTGCTTCGAGGGAACCACCCACTGAGGGGTGCGCTGGAAAACCGTCAGGTGGTCAACAACCGGGGCAAGCTCGCTGATGACCTGGATGCCACTGGAACCCGTGCCAATGACCGCGACGCGCTTTCCGCTCAGGTCAACATCTTCATGTGGCCAACGAGCGGTGTGGTAGATCTGGCCTTTGAAGTTCTCCTGGCCCTTGAACTCCGGAACGTTGGTTGCAGAGAGGAGTCCGACGGCCTCGATGAGGAACCGTGCGGCGAAGGTTTGGCCACGATCAGTCGAGATTAGCCAACGGCTCGACTCCTCGTCCCACACGGCGCTCTCTACCTGGGTATTGAACTGGTAGCTTCGGCGCAAATCATACCGATCAGCAACGTGATTGAGGTAGGCACGAATTTCGGTGTGACGCGGGTAGCGCTCGCTCCACTCCCAAGACTCGTAGAGGTCGCGGTCGAAGAAGTAGCAGTACACGTTGACCTCGGTGTCTGAACGGGCACCCGGGTAGCGGTTCCAGTACCACGTACCACCAACGCCCCCGGCGTTGTCGAGTCCCTGAACGCTCAGGCCCATCTCGTTCCGCAACTTGTGCACCGAATAGAGTCCGGCGAAGCCCGAACCAATAACGACTGCGTCAATTTCTGTTGCGTTTGTCCGTTCGGCGACGTTGCTCATGTTCGGACCGTCCTTTCAATATCCACTTCATTTACACTTGACGGCATCAAGCGCTGGGTACTCATACGGCAGTATCTGCCCGTGGAAACAGTCTGTGATGCGCGCGCTTGCCGCGGTTGTCCCATTTCGCGACGTTTTCGAGTTCCCGGGCCAGTGACCCGTGAGAGTCTCTTGAATTCAGCACAGCGCGCCGCTCACCCCGCTGTCAGCAGCAAGTCTGCGCACCTGAGCGCAGGCGAACACGTTGCAATTTGGGACATCCAGGCGGCATCTATTCCGTGAACACTGGGTGCGGCAGGGTAAACAGTTCTGACTAGAAGTCAAAGGCGACCGCCCAGGTTCCCTTCGCCTCCCCGCCGTTTCGCAATCGGAGGATCCGAGTAACTATGAATGACACCGCCCGAACGTTCCCGGCACCCGCACACATCACTGGCGTCGGGCTCACACGCTTCGGCAAGGATCTCGGCATGAGTGCGCTCGAGCTTCAAGGAGCCGCCTCGTTCGCTGCGCTCGATGATGCCGGGATCACTGCGAGAGATCTCGATACCGTTATTGCTGGCTATGCCACCACGATCCAGCACCTTATGCCCGCGAACCTCCTTGCCGAGTACATCGGAGCGAAGCCCAACAAAGCGTTCGGGATGTCGATTGGCGGAGCGACTGGGATCGGGATGGTTGCAGAAGGCGCTCGACTTGTTCGGCGCGGAGAAGCGGAAACGGTACTCGTCGTCGGCGGCGAAAATCGTTCCAGCGGGCAAAGCCGAGACACGGCCATTTCCACGCTCGCACAGGTCGGCCATTCGACGCACGAGGTTGCCCTTGGCGCCAACATTCCCGCGTACTATGCACTCCTCGCCTCCGAATACCTGGACCGGCACGGCGTGAGTCGTGAGGATTTCGCACACCTTGCGGTGCAGATGCGCGCTCACGCGAGCACTCACTCGGGTGCCCAATTCACGAAGCCGAGCACAGTTGCGGATGTGCTGGCTGCGCCTGCCGTCGCGGAGCCACTTGGGCTGCTTGACTGCTGCCCCGTTTCTGACGGCGGCGCCGCGTTCGTCATCTCAAATCGTACCGACGGCGGCCGAGGAGTCGCGATTGTCGGAACCGGCCAGGCGAATCGCCACCAACACATTAGCGAGGCAGACTTTCGCGACTTCGGTGCCCGAGAGAGTTCCCAGCAGGCGCTCGGCGAGGCTGGCATTGGTCTTGACAACATTGACGTGCTCGGGATATACGACAGCTTCACCGTGACGCTCGCGATCCTCTTGGAGGAGATCGGCTTCGCTGCGCCGGGCTCAGCGGGCAAGATGGCGAAAGCAGGTGAGTTTTCGGAAAGTGGGCGCTATCCTCTCAACCTTCACGGTGGTCTCCTCTCTTACGGCCACTCCGGCGTTGCCGGTGGAATGGCGCACCTTGTCGAGGTGGTCACGCAGATCCGAGGTGAGGCTGGCGCGCGGCAGATGGCGAATCGCCCTCGGCTTGGCTTCTTGCACGCCGACGGAGGCGTGCTCTCGGCGCATGTGTCTCTCGTGGTCGACGGTGCACCCGAATCTCAGCTGCGAACTACGGAGGTTAGCGCATGATCGAGCATGACGACTGGAGCCGAGGAGAACCGCGCATTCTCGCTCAGAGATGTAATGCTGGCCATGCCTGGTATCTGCCGCGCCTCAGATGCCCGAAGTGCGGCGGCGAGGCGACTTCATTTGAACCGGGCAAGATCGGAACGATCGTCGCGCTGACCAAGTTGCACCGACGAACCGATAGCGCACCCGAGGTCGTACAGATCGCCCTCGTCGATCTTGATGACGGTGTTCGGCTGATGACACGCGCTTCAGGCCCAGTAGCTGTGGGCTCGCGCATCACGATGTCGGTCGCGGCAATCGGGCCCAATCAAACTCTCCTGCCAAATTGCGAGGTGCTCTCAGAATGAAACCCCTTTCCGCCTTCCACACACCCAAATCTGTGGCGGTCATCGGCGCGTCAAACGATCCGGAGAAAATTGGCGGCCGCCCCATTCGCTACATGCGTGAGTTCGGCTTCACGGGTGCCATCTACCCGGTCAATCCCGGTCGGGCTGAAGTACAAGGTCTTCCTGCGTATCCTTCGGTTCGGGACCTTCCGGAAGTTCCTGATGTCGTTATCGTCGCGGTTGCAGGTGCGAACGCTGTCGAGCAGGTCGTCATCTGCGCTGAAATCGGAGTGTCGGGCTGCATCGTGATGGCCTCGGGCTTCGGCGAAACCGGCGATGCAGAAGGGCTCGAGGCTCAGGAACGGATGCTCTCGGCGGCTCGGGAGAGCGGAATGCGCATCGTAGGCCCGAACTCTCAGGGCCTGGCCAACTTTTCAAACGGAGCGGTGCTGGGCTTCTCGACGCTGTTCACCGAGCAGCCATCGCTAGACGGACCTGTCGCTATCGTTAGCCAGAGTGGTGCGATGTGTTCAGTTCCGTACGGCATGCTGCGCGAGGCCGGCATCGGGGTGCGATATGCCCACGGCACCGGCAACGACATCGATGTCTCGGCGGCTGAACTCGCCCTCGACATCGTGGCGGATCCCGATATTCAACTGTTGCTCTTATACCTCGAGGATCTGAAGGATCCAGATTCCTTGGCACTTCTCGCCGAAGCTGCGCGAGAGCGCGGTCTGCCGGTGATTGCGTTGAAGGGTGGCCGGAGCGAGGCGGGGCAGCGCGCCGCCGCATCACATACCGGAGCGCTTGCAAACGAGGAACGGGTGGTCGACGCTTTTCTCAAGAAACACGGGATCTGGCGGGCCAACAGCACTCGTGAATTGGTGTCGGCGACTCAGTTGTATTTACGTGCCCGCGTGCCCGATGGAGACCACATTGCCATCGTCAGCAATTCAGGTGCCGTGTGCGTGCTGACCGCGGATGCGGTCGACGACCACGGGCTGAAACTGGCCGAGTTTGCCCCGTCGACTCGCGGAGAGCTTGGAGAGGTACTTCCTACCTTCGCCGCGATTGACAACCCCATCGATGTCACCGCAGCGCTCTTGACCGATAGCTCACTGTTCGGCAAGGTGCTTCCCATCGTCGGGGCAGACACCGCGGTTCACGCCTGCATTATCGGGATCCCTGTGGCCGGCCGCGGATACGATGTCGATCGGTTTGCCGACAACATCGAGACGTTTGAACGCGACTCCGGTATGCCGATCGTCTTGGTGGTTCCGCAGAGCAACATTGCCGAGGTGTTCCGAAAGCGCGGTCTGGTGGTGTTCGCGGACGAAGCCACGGCGGTGCAGGCGCTGGCGCAGTTCCTGCATCATCACCAGTTGATGGCGCGGTCAGCGGGTGCGCGACACGTACCGTACACACCGCAGGTGACCGGACAGCGAGCAGAGGCGGTAACGCTGAATGAGGCTCAGAGTCTCGAAGTGCTCCAGCAGATCGGGATCCCAGTAGCGCAGCACGTGCTGGTTCATGACCCATCCGAGACCCCAGCTGCGGTTGCGCAACTTGGCGGAGGACGTATGGTTGTGAAGGGCTGCACCTCGGACACCACGCACAAGTCCGATTTGGGATTAGTCCGTGTGGGCGTCGATGGCCCAGTTGAGGTTGCGGAGGTTGTGCGCGAGATGTTCACAATCATGGAGCACCATGGTCTGCGAAATGAGGGCGCCATCATCTCCCAATTAGTGAAGGGAGTGCACGAGGGAATGCTCGGCGGGCACGTCGACCCAATGTTTGGCCCAGTCGTGCTCCTGGGTGCGGGAGGGGTGTATGTCGAAGCGATGCCCGATGCGACTGTGCTCATCCCACCGTTCACCGTCGACGACGCGCTGGACGCTATCGGTCAGCTTCGCATCGCTGCCGTGCTCGACGGTGTGCGAGGCGAGGCTCCCGTCGATGTCGAGGCGTGGGCACAGGCGGCAGTGGGTCTCGGTGACGCGCTCGTGTCCGATGGCTCCCGCATTGAGTCGCTCGACATCAATCCCCTCATGCTGCTTGAGCGGGACGGGGCGGTGCAGCCGACCATGCAAGCGGTCGACGGTGTGGTGATCCTCAGAGAGACTCCCGCCGGGGCGAAGTAAAGGTCAGCAAGAACTCAGACGGAAGGGAGCCGGCATATCCACAACCGGCTCCCTGAGCTGTATCCCCGCACTTGCGGAAACGTGGAAAATCAGGAGGAACAATGAAGCTCTTCACACCCGTTACCCTCGGCTCCTTCGAGCTCAAGAATCGCGTCATCATGGCACCTCTGACCAGGCGTAGAGCCAGGGCGGACGCAGTTCCTTCCCCTTCTGCGCGCCTCTACTACGAGCAGCGCGCAGGGGCAGGTCTCATCGTCAGCGAGGGAACGTGCATCTCGCCGGAGGGCATTGGCGATCGCCGACTCCCCGGGCTGTGGGCTGACGAGCAAATCGCCGCGTGGCGCGAGATTACCCAGGCAGTGCACAATCGCGGTGGCAAGATTATTGCTCAGCTGTGGCACACGGGCCGCGCATCTCACCCCCTTCTGCAGCCGGATGGTGCCCCTGCGGTCGCTCCGTCTGCGATCGCGATTGACGGTGATCGTGAGCTCGACGAAGCAATCATTCCATCCGCTGTACCCCGTGCGCTTGCGACCGAAGAGATCCCGCGCGTGGTCGCGGATTACGCACGCGCGGCGAAAAACGCCATCACCGCGGGCTTCGACGGCATCGAGCTCCATGGCGCCAACGGCTATCTCATCGATGAGTTTCTTCAGGACGGTACCAACCAGCGCACCGACCGGTACGGCGGTTCAATTCAGAACCGGATCCGGTTCCTTCGGGAGGTTCTCGATGCGACGACGGAAGCCATCGGTGGGGATCGCGTTGCCCTTCGCCTCTCGCCATCGAGCACGTTTCAGAGCATGCACGATTCGAATCCCTACGAGCTCTGGGCACAGGTGCTTGCCGCGGTCTCAGAGTACGACTTGGCGTTTCTACACCTCGTGGAGCCAGGCATCTCTGGCTCGGAGTCGCACCGCAGCCACGCAGAAGGTATCGACTCGGCGTGGGTGCGAGAGCGCTTCTCCGGTCGCCTGGTCGCCGCAGGCCGTTACAACCGTCAGAGCGCAGAGGCGGCGCTCGAGTCCGGGCGTCTTGACGCCGTGGCGTTCGGCCGGCCGTTCCTCCCCAATCCAGATCTGGTAACCAGGTTCGAGCAGGACGCACCACTTCGACCGCTTGACCGCGACACTCGCTACACCGCGTTTGACGAGGGCTACATCGATGAACCTTCCTATAAGGCTGAGCAGTACCTGGCCAGCTTGCTGGATGGTTCGCACACCCCGGAAACGCTTCGCGCAGAAACCGGGGCCGGAGAATGGTCGAACCGGATCCCGTTCGAACAGTGGGAGGCATCGTGGGCGCTCAAGCGATTTGAGAGGCTCGAGGCAGAGGTCGCGGATCGGGAGCGTGCCCGGGTCTGAGCGCTCGTGACTATGAATCGTCCCGATGTCGCAACCGCGGCACCGGGACGATTCTTTGCCCTCATCTGAGCTAAGAGGCGACACCTCAAATCCTCGCCGCGCCCAAGCTCAGCCAACAGCTTCCGGCAGTGCGGCACATTCTCTGATTGCTGCGAGATAGGCGGCTTCATTCTCTCGGAAGCGGTCGATCGGTGCGGTTAAGGATAGTGCCGCACGCACTTCGCCGTCGATGAAGATCGGGGCAGCGAGCGAGTGGACGCCAATCTGCAGTTGTTCGCGGTCGATCGCAACCCCGGTTTCGCGGATCTGCTGCAGCACCGCCTCGAGCTCTTCGCGGCTGCGCACCGTATTGGGCGTAACCGCTGCGTAATCACAGCTAGCAAGTACCCAGTCCCGATCCTCACTATCTGCGTACGCGAGCATCACTCGTGCACCCACTCTCGCGTGGATGTTCTCCGAGTAGCCCACCACGAGACCCTCTACACGCACCGCCTGATTTCCCTCCACTGCGGCAATGACGGAAATCCGATCTCCGCGCCACGCGGTGAGATAGCAAGATTCCCCCGTGCGCCTCGCGAATTCGTGGAGCGCTACGCGCAATTTGATCGGCGGGCGTAGTTGACGGATCGCACGCTCTGCGATCCGCTCAGCAGCCGGTCCAAGCTCGTATTGCCGTGCCGCATCCTTTTTCAGGAGACCCGTTTGAACCAGCGTATTCAACATGTGATGAGTTGTTGGCGCAGTGAGGCCGAACTTCTCGGAGATTTCACTCGCCTGTACTCGGGGGTGATCCGCGACATACAGGAACACGCGGGCAGCCCGTTCGACGGACTGAATGGTAGTGGCCATGATGTTCTCCTTGACAGCGAGCAGGAATACTTTCATACTATCAACGCTTAAAGCAGTTAACTTTCAGGATATGAAAGTATTCACTACAAAGGGGTGTGACGATGACGAATGACCGTGAGTCAATTGCGTCGATAATGAGCACGGGTGGACGTCCCGTTGGCAGCCAACGTGAGATCCGCATCATTGACACGACGCTGCGCGATGGGCATCAAAGCTTGTGGGCGACTCGGATGCGCACGGACCACATGCTGTCGATGGTGGATGACTTCGCGGCTGCAGGTTTCGAGCAGGTGGACCTGGTTGCTCCGATTCAGTTCGACGTCTCAGTGCGCTACCTGAAAGAGGATCCGTGGGAGCGAGTCCGGCTCATGCACCAGGCGGCCCCGGGCCAGAAGTTCCGTGCGCTGATCCGGTCGCGGAATATCGCGGCGTTTGATTTCCTTGCTGATGACATCATCGAGAATTGGGTTGACCGATTGTACGCGAACGGGTTCCGGGTGATCGGCTCGTTCGACGGCCTGAATGACTACGACAACATTGTTCCGGGTTTGATTCGGGCAAAGAAGCTTGGCGCGTCGACGTTCGGCGCCGTGTCGTTTTGCGAGTCACCGGTACACACTGACGAGCTCTTTGTCGCTAAGACAAAGGAGCTGATTGAGCGCGCCGACGTGGATGCGATCATGCTCAAGGACGCAGGCGGCCTCCTCACTCCGGAGCGCACGCGTGTGCTGGTGCAAAAGATGAAGGCAGTCATGGGGGATCGCCCGCTCGAGGTGCACACTCATTCAATGACCGGCCTCGCACCGCTCGTCTGCCTCGAAGCTGTTGAGGGCGGCGCGGACGTGCTGCATACGTCGATCGCGCCGCTCGCAAACGGCACCGCCCAACCGGCGACGCAGCGAGTCGTGAAGGATCTCCGTGCGCTCGGATACGTCGTGAACATCGACGATGACCGGATAAACGCGATCAGCGATCGCATCACGGAAATCGCTGAGATCGAGGGTAAGCCGCTCGGCAAACCGATGGAGTACGACGGCACGCACTACATGCATCAGCTTCCCGGCGGCATGCTCTCGAACTTCCACATGCAGCTGGAAGCTGCCGGCATGAGTGATCGTTTCGAAGAACTGCTTCTGGAGACCGCTCGTGTACGTCAGGAACTGGCTTTCCCGATCATGATCACGCCGTTCGCGCAGCACGTGGGAACGCAGGCGGTCATGAATGTCATCTCCGGTGACCGTTACAGCCTCGTACCGAACGAGGTGAAGAAGTACGCCCTCGGCTATTACGGCAAGCTCCTCGCGCCCATTGACCCAGATGTGCTGGAGCTCATCCTGAAGAACGGCGCCTCAGACATCGCGCCGGAACCCGCCACAATTCCACCGATGCTACCGGGGTTGCGTGAACGGTACCCGGATGCGTCGATCGATGAGCTGCTTCTGCGGGCCATGTTCGCGGGCACCCAGGTTGACGAGATGAAACGAACCGTCGCCGAAGGTGGAAATCCCGACGAGGTGCCCCAGCCACTGCTCGGACTCATCAAGGCGCTCTATGCGAGCACCGACTCAGGTGTGCAGATATTGAAGACTGGCGATCTCGAGATCGCCCTGGAAAAGGAGTGAAAACCATGTCGGTAAATGCAACTGATATTCGTGAACTGAAGGCAATCGTCGATTGGGCGAGCCTGACCGAGGGCGTGCGAGAGCTGTCCCTGAAGGTCGGCGATGTCGAGCTGTTCATCTCGAAGAATGAGCACACGCGGAATTCCGCAGCCTCCCCCGCTTCGGTCGCCGCCCCCGCTGTGTCCCCGGCACCAGCTGCAGCTGCTCCGGCCGCAGCTCCCGTACCGGCACCCGCTGCCGCGCCCGCTGCGGCACCTCAGAAGTCGTCGGAGCTGGTGCTTGGGCCGGGCGAGATCGTCGTGAAGTCGCCCATGGTGGGTACGTTCTACGCCTCATCACAGCCGGGTGCTCCCGCGTTCGTGTCCGTTGGGGACACTGTCGCACCTGACACCGTGACCTGCATCGTCGAGGTCATGAAGTTGATGAACAACGTTGAGGCTGGTGTCGCCGGCACCGTCGTTCAGGTGCTGGTCGAGAACGAGGCCGCGGTCGCATACGGGCAGCCTCTCATGGTGATCAAGCAGGCCTAGTAGTCACGGCCAGCGCATGTCATCGGTGGGGTGTTCCGCTACTGCGGGACACCCCACCTGCCGGTTCAGGGTCTGAGTCCCCTGACGGCGAACCAATGAAGGTTTCTCCGAACCGGGTGCCAATACGAGCCCCGAACCGGAGCACGAATGGAGAGTGTTTCAGATGGGTCTGCAAAGTGTTTTGATCGCCAATCGCGGCGAAATCGCGTTGAGAGTGGTGCGTGCCTGCAAGGAACTCGGAATTCGCAGCATCGTGGCGTACTCCGAGGCCGATTCGGACTCGCTCCCAGTGAAACTCGCCGATCAGGCGGTGTGCATTGGGCCCGCAAACGCGAAGCTCAGTTACCGGGATCCGCGTCTTGTTATCAGCGCCGCACAGGCATTCGGGGCGGATGCGATTCATCCCGGGTATGGCTTCCTTGCGGAGAACGCAGAGTTTGCAGCGCTCTGTGAACAGGAGGGTATGGGCTTCGTGGGGCCTTCTTCGAAGGTCATCTCCCGGATGGGCGACAAGATCGAAGCAAAAAAGATCGCACGTCGGGCTGGCGTACCCGTCGTTCCCGGCTCTGATGGCGCAATCAGCGACTACCAGGAAGCCCTGCAGGTCGCGATCGAGGTTGGGTACCCGCTGCTCATCAAGGCCTCCGCGGGCGGCGGTGGGCGGGGTCTGCGCGTCGTGCAGGCAGCAGAGACGCTAGAACGAGATCTGTCGGAAATCATGTCCGAGGCGGAGGTCGCGTTCGGGGACCCCTCGGTATATATCGAGCGGTACCTGACGGACATTCGACATATCGAGATTCAGGTTATCTCCGACGGGGAGACAGTGTTGCACCTTGGCGAGCGTGACTGCACCGCGCAGCGCCGCAACCAGAAGCTCGTTGAGGAGTCGCCCTCCCCAGTGCTCGATGCGGAGCTTCGCGCGGGGCTCGCGAAAGCCGCTGTCGCACTGTGTGAGGAGGTCGGTTACAAGAACGCGGGTACGGTCGAGTTCGTGTTCGACAACGTTGAGCGCAAGTACTACTTCATTGAGATGAACACCCGCATCCAGGTTGAGCATCCGGTGACAGAAATGGTCACCGGCATCGACCTGATCAAGTGGCAGCTGCGGATCGCAGGCGGCGAAAAGCTCGACCTTTCGCAAAGCGATATCCGCCTCAACGGCCACGCAATCGAGTGCCGCATCAACGCGGAAAACCCAGCTCAGAACTTCGCGCCGAACCCGGGGCAAATCGAAAAGTTTCGTGCGCCGGGTGGGTTCGGTGTGCGCTTCGATTCACACATCGAGGCAGGGTATAGCATTCCTCCGTTCTACGACTCGATGGTGGGCAAACTCATCTGCTGGGGCAACGACCGAGACGAAGCGATCACGCGCATGCTGCGCGCGCTCGACGAGATGGTGATCGAAGGGGTGGTCACCACGGCCGAGTTCCAGGCCGAGATCCTCGACAGTCCCGGCTTCCGATCAGGAGAGTTCAACACCGGGTACGTAACCAAGCTCCTGAGCGAGTAGCCGCGAAGCTGAAGGGCCGATGGGTATTTCTCCCATCGGCCCTCACTGTGGTCGAGTATCCGTCGGTGCGCGACGCGGTGACACGGGGAAGCAGCCGGAAGAAATTAAAGTGGCTCTTCGTAATTGTGGGGGTAGACGTGCGCCGCGGTGTGGTGCCGTGGGCACGGGTCGGGGTCTCCCGATGATTGAAGTTCTGACGCTTCCCGTCCGAGAGACCTCGACATGCACCACGCTACCTTCCAGCCCGCGAATCTCAAGACTTTCTGCCATCTCGACGAGCTCGGCCTGACCGCGGTCGGGCAAAGATTCGAACCCGGCAGGTTCGTGCTGAAATGTCGCGTCACCGAGCCCGACCCGTGGTGCCGGCGGTGTGGCGTCGAGGGAGTGCTGCGCGATACCGTGACGCATACCCCGTTCGGGCATCGTGCCACAATGCTCCAGGTCCGGGTGCGCCAATACCGGTGTGACTGGTGCCGGAAGGTCTGGCGTGAAGACACCAGCATGGTCGCGCCGGAGCGGGCGAAAATCACCCGGGCAGGGCTCCGCTTCGCGCTCGAAGCGGTCGTGATCGATCACCTCACCTTGTCGCGTACAGCGGCGAATCTCGGAGTGTCCTGGCACACTGCGAACGCCGCGATCCTTGCTGAGGGTCACCGGGCGCTGATCAATGACCCGAGCAGGTTCGATGGGGTCTCGGTGATCGGTTTAGACGAGCATGTGTGGCGGCACACCTGCCACGGTGACAAGTACGTCACCGTGGTCATCGATCTCACCCCGGTACGCGAGAAACGCGGCCCGACCAAGCTCCTTAACATGGTGCCGGGCCGTTCAAAGCAGGTGTTCAGTCGATGGCTGAGTGAGCGCACACAGGCGTGGCGTGATGGGATCGAGGTCGTCGCAATGGACGAGTTCACCGGGTTCAAGACCACGTCGAAAGAGCATCTCCCCGATGCCGTGGAGGTGATGGACCCATTCCATGTGGTCCAGCTCGCCGGTGACATGCTCGACCGCACCCGGCAGCGCGTGCAGCAGGAAACGCTCGGGCATCGCGGCCGGGCGAAGGACCCGCTGTATGGAGTGCGGCGGGTCCTCAGAACCGGGGAAGCGTTCCTCACCGAGAAACAGCAAGCACGCCTTGATGCGGTGTTCACTGACCCCCGTCATGCGGATGTGTGGCGGGCATGGCGGGTATATCAACAGGTAGTCGCCGCGTATCGGGAGAAGCTCGCGGGTCTCGGCCGGAATCGGCTACGGGAGCTGATCGACATGGTGAAGGCGACCACGCCAGCCTGGTTCACCGAGTTACGGAAACTCGCGTACACGCTCGACCGGCGCACGGCCGATATCCTCGCCTATTCCGATCACCCGAGAACCTCGATCGGACCGACCGAAGCGATCAACGGCAGGCTCGAGCATCTCCGGGGCTCCGCCCTCGGGTCTCGGAACCTCACGAACCACATCGCCCGATCACTCCTCGAGGCTGGCGGGTTCAGACCGTATCAACACTCACAAATGCGATGAGCTTGGAAAGTTCTGCCGTGCATTCACCCGCTGCACGGGGTTGTCCTCGGCGTGCAGGCGGGACGGCTCGGGATCCGAGAAGACATCGACTTCTCCGACGGAGGTCACGCTCCTTCGCTCCAAAACCTCTGCCCGCAGCTGCTCTACCAGTCTGCCAGGGTCGTCGAAGAGGTGGCATCGCGGCTGCGAGATTAGGGTGGGCGAGACGTGCTTCGTTACCTGACAAGTGCATCAACCTGCGGCACGAACCGACGATCAAGCTACCGTTTAGCGGCGCAGATCCTAAGGTGGGCGATGCCGGGATCCGCAGCTCCTCGCACATACCCACCGGGTGTACGCGAAATCTCGCGCAGGTAGGTTACGACTTCGTCGGTCACGATCTCGCCGGGCACTAGATTCGGGATCCCCGGAGGGTAGGCGGCGAGCATGGAGGCCGACACTCGACCCACCGCCTCACCCGCGGGCACCGTCTCATGTTGCGAGAGATAGGCTTGCCTCGGTGTCAGCACCGCCTCGCCGGGCGTAGGCAGACCTGGCAATGGCTCAGCACCAAGGTCAGCTCCCCCAGCATCGGCCTCGCTGGCAGTCGCCGCGACGCGCTCTATCGCGTCGATCAGCGCGACCGGTTCAGGGCTCGAGAAAGCTCCAATCAGGGCGACGATGGTCGTCGGGGTTGCAATCTCCAAGAAGGTTGCATTCGATCCCTCGCTCAGCTCGTGTTTCAGACGCATGCCGCTCATCCCCGTGCCACGCACGTCGATGGACACGTGGAGGGGGTCAATCCCGGCGGCGTCTCGCCCTTCGGCGAAGTCGTCCTCGGCGAGGCGCAGTAACGGATGCTCCCGAATGAGGCGCCTGAGCTCGGCAGCGGCGTCGAGCGCCTCTCCAATGCGATCCCCTCCAGTGGCGAGCTCGCTTCGTGCAATGTCGAGCGAGGCCAGAAGCAACGAGTTCAGACTGGTCGACTCCGTGAGCAGGTAAGCGGAGTTGAGCGCAGACTCGAGAGCTTCGGTCACGCCGTCCGCGCTGCCGCGCGTTCCTTCCGACAGATGAAGCATCGCCGTCTGCGTCAAGCTTCCACCGAGCTTGTGGATGCTGCTGAGGACGATGTCGGCGCCGAGGCGCGTGGGGCACTCGGGCACGCCTGGGTGGAAACCGAAATGGGCCCCCCACGATCCGTCGACGACGAGCACCGCCCCGTGAGCTCGGCAGACTTTGGAGATGGCAGGCAGGTCGGCAACCACACCGAAGTAACTCGGGCTTACCACGATCACGCCCGCGATGGGTCGGCCCTGATCCACAGCTTCGACGAGAGCGTGCTCGACCTCGTCGGCCGTGACCCCCTGTGCAGTGTGATGCGTGGCGTCTATCTGCGGCATCGCGTAGACAGGCTCAAGGCCTGACATGACCAACCCGTCGTAAACGCTTGAGTGCGAGCTACGCTGCACGAGCACCCTGTCGCCAAGGGTGGCGAGCGCCATCAGCGCCATCCGGTTGCCCTGTGAGGCACCGTTTGTGAGGAACCAGGTGGTGCGCGCACTCCAGGCTTCCGCCGCGAGCCGCCTCGACTCGCCGTAAGCGTGATTCTCGCCGATGTCGATGCCGGAGATCAGCTGCGGGATGTCGAGGGAGAGTGCTCGATCGCCCAGGAACCGCGCGAGCTTCGATCCGCCACCGTACTGGTTCGCGGCGTGGCCGGGGATCATGAAACGGTGGCGGATTCGATCCCGGTGTCGCGCTAGCGCATCTGCATAGGGCGTGCAGCTCTGATCCTGCAGGGTCATTTTCGCCTCACTTGGAGATCGCGTCCCGCGCGACGTAATAGAGGCCGGCGACCGGGACGAACCAGGGCCAACCGAGATGCCCAGGGATCGGTGGGTTCGGGAGATCCTGCCACGGGTTGTCGGTGTTGCCCGTGACGTTGCCGGCGAGCACCTTACCCATGTAGGTCGCCATCTGGACGCCGTGACCGCTATACCCTTCCGAAAACCACCAGCCGTCGTGGGTGCCTGAGTGGACCATGCGGTCCATGCTGATGTCGACGAGGCCGCCCCAGCCGTACTCGACCCGCGCGCCTCCGAGCTGTGGGAATATCTCGACCATCTGCTGCTGCAGGATCTCGGCACTCTTACGATCGTAGGCGATGTCTTTGCTCATGAAGCGCGCCCGGCCGCCGAAAGCGAGACGGTCGTCTTCGGTGAGGCGGAAGTAGTTGAGCAACTCCTTGCTGTCCGAGCAGACGCGGCGGTTGGGCAGCAGGGCGTTTGCGACATCCGCTCCGAGTTGCTCTGTGACGATCACGAAGCTACCGACGGGGGCGACTCTTCGCTGCAGCCACCCGAACGGCCGTCGGGAGTGGGCACCCGTCGCGACGACCAGCTGATCCGCGACGATCGTGCCGCGATCGGTGCGCACCGCATGGCCCGCGCCCTGCCGCTCGATGCCATCAACCCTCACGCCTTCGAGGATGACGCCACCGCGCCTCTCGATGCCGCGCACGAGGGTCTGCAGGAACTTAACGGGGTGCACGCTCGCGCCCGCTGGATCGATCATGCCGCCGAAGTACTCCGACGATCCGATCTCCTCTGCGATGCCCTCCCGATCCAGGAAGCGGGCTTCGTGGGGGGTGAGCGCCCCGATCAACTCCGCCTCTCGTTGGTAGTGATCCAGATGACCGCGGCGCGCGGCGAGGTTCATCAGGCCTGCGCGACGGAACTCGGTATCGGCGCCCTCGGCCTCCGAGATTTTCGCAATGAGATCGATCGCATCATTGTAGAATTGTCGCAGTTGGGCGGCGCGTTGCTCGCCGAACCTCTTCACCGCGGCCTGCAATGAGATCGAGAGTCCCGTCGTCGCCATGCCGCCGTTGCGCCCTGACGCACCCCAGCCGACGTGGTGTGCTTCCAGCACCACTGGACGCACACCCGCTAGCGCGAGGTGGTAGGCGGTCGAGAGTCCGGTAAGTCCGGCGCCGACCACCAACGCGTCCACAGCGCCGGGCAATGGTAGCTCCGTTCGCTCGGAATCGGCCTGCACGAAGGAATGAGAGGCCGTGTCGAGCCAGTATGAGATCTGCTTCATGTTCGCTTTCGTCGGTGAGAAGGCGTCGAGTTCGGGAGCCCGAAGTGGGTCAGGTGCGGAACTGATCGTGGCGGTCGTCGTAGGACAGAACCACTGCGTTATCCGGGGCCCAGACGGCCAGAGCCTCGTCTCCCGGCTGGAGTGTTCGGGTGGCCCCGTCAACCTTCGCCATGCCGATCGACCCGTCAGGTAGGCGGAACTCGTAGCGCCAGGCCTCGCCGAGATAGGTCGCGGTCAGAAGCGATACCGGCAGTGCGCAGTTCGCATCCGGAGTCGGGGCATCCGCTGGAATCAGCTCGATGTTCTCCGGGCGGATGAGCACTGCGCCCTCCTCGCCGGTGAGCGAGCCCCTGCCTGCCACACGACGTCCGTAGGCGAGTGCCTCTGTCAGGCCGCCGGCAACCGACTGCGCGTCGCTCGCTCGGACCAACGTGGAGTCTCCCACGAAAGTGCCGACGAACAGGGTGCTCGGGCTCTCGTATAACTCCTGAGGAGTGCCGAGCTGCTCGATCCGCCCGTCGTTGAACACAGCGATGCGGTCGGAGAGAGACAGCGCCTCCTCCTGGTCGTGTGTCACGTAGAGGAATGTGGATCTCACCTCGCGGTGGATCCGCTTAATCTCGCCCTGCAGCCAGTCGCGCAGCTTCTTGTCAAGCGCACCGAGTGGCTCGTCCATCAGTAACACTGCTGGGTTGTAGACAAGAGCTCGGGCTAGGGCGACGCGCTGCTGTTGCCCGCCGCTCAGCTCCTGTGGATACCGGTCTGCATACTCGCGCATGTACACCATGTCGAGGGCATCATCGATCTGGCTCGCGATGCGGGCCTTCGGCACCCGCCTTCGCTCCAGAGGGAAGGCAATGTTCCCCCTGACAGTGCGATGCGGGAACAGCGCGTAGTTCTGGAACACCATGCCGATGTCGCGCTTGTGTGGCGGTATAGCCGAGACCGAACGATCGTGGATCTCGATGTCGCCGCTCGTCACGTCTGTGAATCCGGCGATCATGCTCAACGTGGTCGTCTTGCCGGAGCCGCTAGGGCCCAAGAAGGTGACGAACTCTCCGCGCTCAATGTCGATGCTGATGTCGTCGACGACCGTCTTGGCCCCGTATCGCTTGGTCAAGTTTGCTATGCGGACACCCGGTTCGGCGTTCGTTACTGAATTCACTATTTTTCCTTCATTCTGCATGGTTCGACCCACCCACGGCACTGCCGTTCATCGGCGGTTCACCGGCCGACGCCCGCGTCGGCCCGCGAATTGAGCAAGCATCATGATGGTGATGGAGGCCAGCATCACCATCACCGAGACCGCGGCCACGGTCGGATCCGTGTCCTTGGTCACCGAGCGAAAGATCTTCACCGGCAGTGTCTGCAGATAGGGGGTCTGTATGAATAGGGAGAGGATTACCTCGTCAAAAGAGGTGACGAATGCTAAGAGCGCTCCGCTGATAACGCCCGGCGCAATCAGTGGCAGCGTCACGTATCTGAAAATCTCCCAACGGTTTGCGCCGAGCGTCGCCGCCGCGTCAGCCATCCGTTCGTCGACTCCTCGTAAGCTCGCGAGCACGTTGGTCATCACGAGAGGCAGCGAGACAACGGTGTGGGCGAGCACGAATCCGAACAAGGTGCCAAGCAGGCCAGTAGAGAGGAAGATCGCATAGAGCCCGATGGCGATAACGATGCCGGGCACGAGCAGAGGCAGCATGAAGAACTGTTCTGCCGTCGCAGCGAGCTTCGGCCGGAGTTTCAGGATCGCAAGGGATGCGGCAACGCCGGCCGATCCCGCAACCACCGCGGTGAGCAGCGCAACCCGGATAGAAGCCCAGAAGGCTTTCAACCAGCCGGTATCGGTGAAGAAGTTCTCGTACCATTGTAACGACCATCCCTGCGGCGGGAAGTTAAATGACGCACGATCAGTGAACGAGATCGGCACGATCACAAGGGTCGGTGCAACGAGCCACACCACAACGATCACCGCGAACGCACCGAGGAAGATCCGGAGTTTCATGAGTTCCTCCTTCGTCCACGGTTGTTAATCCTTGAGGAGACGAATGCAAGGAAAGCCAGGAAAAGCATGGCGATCAGAAGCAGTGCGATACCCATCGCTGATCCCCTGCCCCAATCCAGGAATGCCGAGAACTGCTGGTAGATAAGTGCCGAGAGCATGGTGGTCTGCGGCGAGCCAAGCAGGGCAGGCACGATGTAAAAACCGAGGCCGAGAATGAACACGGTAGTGGCTCCCGCGACGACACCAGGCAGTGACAGCGGCAGGTAGACCCTGAAGAAAGCAGCGACCGGCGAGGCTCCGAGGCTCCGAGCCGCCGGGACGAGCCTACGATCGATGTTCAGCATCGATGAGTAGAGCGGTAAGACCATGAACGGCAGCAACACTTGGAGCATGCCGAGCCCCACTCCGAACGTGGTGCGGATGAGCGACTGCCTACCGATGCCAACGAACTCGAGCACGTCGTTGATGGGTCCGGAGTCCTGCAGCAGAACCATCCATGCGAGTGTGCGGACGAGGATGCTGGTCCACAGAGGCATGAGTACTGCGATCATGAGCAGCTTCTGGACCGTTCCGCCTACCACCGTCATGAAGTAGGCGTAAGGGTAGGCGATCAGGATGCACCCGAGGGTAACAATAGTCGAGACCAGAAAGGTACGGATCAGCACCGTCAGGAACGACTCGCTCGAGAGAAGCCATTCATAGTTCTGCAGTCCGATCACTGGGTCACTGGCACTCCTCCACGCGACGACGATAATCGGCACAATGAAGAACAACGTCACGATGAGCAGCGCCGGGAGCAACAACAACGGGGTGGCCCGGCGCATCGCCGAGCCACCTGCTGCTGACTGTCGCTTCGTCATGCGAACTTCCAGTCACCCACTGTTCAGGAGCCCGAGGCCCAGGCGATCCAGGCCTCCTCGAGCGCGGAGTAGTTCTCGGTCCAGAACTGCATGTCGATCGTTTTTCCCGTGTCAAGATGGTTGTTGATGAACCACTGCTCAGCGGTCTCCGACAGCTCCGGCTTGGAGTTCACGTTCACCGGCGCGAACGAAGTGAGCTCACTCGCCTTAGTCTGCTGCTGCTCGCCGAGGAAGAAGTTCAGCGCAGCGAAGGAAGCCTCCGGATCCTGAACACCCTTTGGCACAGTGAGAGCGTCCACCCCGAGGATCCACTCGCCCCACATCGGCGCCACGGGTGCGCCGGCGTCGGTAGCACCGAAGCCGCGCGAGCTCCAAACGAGACTCATGACAACCTCGCCCGACTCGAGCTGCTGCTGCGACTCTGCACCGGTTGTCCAGGTAATGAGGTCGGAGCCGAGTGACTTGTACTTATTGATTGCGTAGGCGATGTCGTCGACCGAGCGGGCGTCGCCACCCTTCCCGTCACCAAGGAGAGCGAATTCAAGCACCTGCGGCTCGACATAGGTGCTCAGACCTATGGCCCGTTTGCCGGGGAACTTCTCTGTGTCGAAGAAGTCCGAAGCAGTGTTGGGCGGGTTGTCCCCGAAAACTTCGGTGTTGTAAGCCACGATAAATCCGTAGCTAATGGTCGGCACCATGCAATCATTCGTGATCGTGCCCTCGGGCACGCTCGAGATGTCGATCATCGAGTAGTCGAGCTCTTCGTACAGCTCGCCGCAGTACTGTCCTGCGTCGAGAACTGTGGTATTCGCAATGTCCCACGTGACATTGCCCGACTCGACCATAGCCTTGAGCTTGGCCGCTTCGAACGAGTCTTGGATGACCTCGGCGCCCGACTCCTCAGCGAACGGATCCCAAATCGCCTCGGTGCGGCCTTCCTGAGAGACGCCTCCCGAGTCGGCGACAGCGAGCGTCACCCCGTCGAGGATGCCAGGTACGACCTCTCCTGCAACCGGCGTACCGAAGTCTCTGTCAGACGCAGCTTCTTGTCCGCCACCTCCTGAACATCCAGCAAGCGTCACCGCCAGACCGGCGACTGCTACCCCCACTGCCATTTTCTTCATCGCAACTCCCTTGTTCGATTAAAACCTCGCTTCGGAGGCTTGCCGACACTATTACTATACACTTTGTGCAGTCAATCACGAGATCGTTATCTCACTGTTAGATTGGCCAAAATCAGGTGCCTGATTGGGATTTGAGGATTATAGCGACTGAGCAACAACCGTTGACATCGGCGGAAAACACCATCTGCTTTACTGAATCGCCGTGATATCGTTCTATATAGAAATACAGCATGTATAAGTATGTTGAACACCGACCGAGCGCTCAAGGCAACACGGCGCCGAAACCGCGAGCCGTAGGCGCAGCAGTCGATGACCATTTTTTGGGAGCATGACCATGGAAGCCAAAGACGACCTCGGTCGCCGCGTCAGCGAACGCCGCAAGCTGCACAGCATGAGCCTGCGGGCGCTCGCGGCGCAGTCAGGATTAAGCCCCAGCTTCCTGAGTCAGCTCGAGCGCGGTCGCACCGACGCGAGCATCTCTTCGCTACATAAGATTGCGAGCGCTCTTTCTACTTCCGTGTCCGAGCTGCTCGACCCGAACCCGAAGAACACCCGCGGCGTGCAGCGGGCCGAGGGCCAGCCGTCCACACAGATCTCCGACGGCTCCTCGAAGTTCTTCATCTCCCCTCCCCTGATGAAGAACGTCGAGATCTACATCGGACGCTTCGCGGTGGGCGGCGCAAGTGGCGAGAAGCCCCACGCGCACGACGCCTCCCAGGAGTTCCTGATCGTACTCAGCGGCAGAGTGCTGCTCGAACTCGGCGACGAGTCATACACCCTCGACAAGCACGACAGCATCGAGTACCCGAGCTCAGTCCCCCACCGCGTGCAGAACATCGGCAGCACCGACGCTGAGGTGATGTGGGTGCAAAGCCCGCCCTCGCCCAGCTTCCCGCCCGCCCAGAGCGCTCCTACTGCCTCGGTTTGACCTCACGCACTCCTTTAACATACGTAGAAATGAGAGAGATTCTATGCAGTATCAGGTCACCAACCCCTCCACCGGTGAGGTCGTCGAGACATTCGATTCCGCGACCGATGCGGAGGTGGAGTCGGCTATCTCGAAAGCCGATGCCAGCCACCGTGAGTTCGGGTCCTGGCAGGGACGCGCCGAGCGGGCAGAGCTCATTGGCCGGGTCGCAGACCTGCATCTGGAACGGATAGTCGAGCTGGCTCAAATCATCTCGGAGGAAATGGGCAAACCGATCGAGCAGGCCCGCGGCGAGGTCGAGTTCAGCGCCGTCATCTACCGCTACTACGCCGACAACGGGACCGAGTTCCTCGCCGACGAGGAACTCCCCAACTCAGGCGGTGGACGGGCGTTCATCCGCAAGCACGGGCTCGGAGTCCTCCTTGGGATAATGCCCTGGAACTTCCCCTACTACCAGGTCGCGCGGTTCGCTGGCCCTAACCTCATCGCGGGCAACACCATCCTCCTCAAGCATGCAGAACAGTGCCCGCGGTCAGCGTCCGCAATCGCACGCATCTTCGCCGACGCGGGTTTCCCCGACGGCGCCTACGCCGACCTCCGGGCGACGCACGATCAAATCGGCGCCGTCATCGCTGACCCCCGGGTTCAGGGAATCTCCCTCACCGGCTCCGAGCGCGCCGGCGCCGCAGTGGCCGAGCTCGCGGGGCGCCATCTGAAGAAGGTCGTTCTGGAACTCGGTGGATCCGATGTCTTCCTTGTGCTCGATACCGACGACATCGACTCGGCCGTCGAAATGGCGGTGAGCGGTCGGCTCGAGAACAGTGGCCAGGCCTGCAACGGCTCAAAGAGGATTGTCGTGCTCGACAAGTACTATGACGAGTTCTCCGGCAAGTTCATCGAGGCTATGGGAGCCCTCAGCATGGGCAGCGCCGACCGCGAGGGGATCGATCTGGGCCCGCTCTCCTCTGCCCGGGCTGCGGCGATGCTCACCGCCCAGGTCTCAGAGGCAGTCAACTCCGGCGCTGAACTGCATGTGGGCGCCGTGAGCTCGGACGGCTGCTTTTTCCCCCCGACCGTGCTGAGCGGCGTGACCCCCGACATGGACGCCTACCGACAGGAGCTATTCGGTCCGGTCGCCGTGCTCTACAGGGTATCGTCTGATGACGTGGCGATCGAGCTCGCCAACAGCTCAGCTTATGGCCTGGGATCCGTGGTCGTCTGCCAGGATGCCGAGCGCGCGGAACGCATCGGTGATCGTCTCGAGGTCGGTATGGTCTTCATCAACGGCGTCGGGCTCGACGGGCCGAACCTGCCCTTCGGCGGCATCAAACGCAGCGGCTTCGGGCGCGAGCTCGGGCGCTACGGCATTGAGGAGTTCCTTAACAAGAAACTCTACGTCCACGGGAGCTGACGGGCCTGTACCCGCGAGATGCAGGCAGAACGGTAAGACAGGGTAGCGAAAAGTGCGCCTCCGGCTGAACCCAATTCCAGACGCAGATTGTGTTTTGTGGTGGTTCCCTCCTATGATCATCCTCACTCACGCGTCGCGGGGGCGTTTCACGTCTCTCAAGGACGTGCGGATTTGGTCTTCCGATGTCTTCTTCAATGAAACCTAATCCATGGCAACGTGTCATAAGATCCCTGGTGAGGTGCGGGCAGTGCTCGAGCCGAATGCGGCATGCGGCAGCTTCGCTCGAAGTGTGCCGTGACGCAAAGGTGAAGGCAACTCAGCGAATGTTAGGCCACTCGTCAGCGTCGATGCCCTCTGACGCATATGCCAACCAGAATGATGACGATCTGGAGGCGCTTACGGCCCGCAGAAATGCGGCAATTGCTTCCACAATTATTGTCATGTGATCGTCACGCCCCCAACCCGAGAAGGAAAAAATACTCCCGACATCCACATGATTTCAGCGATCTCGGGTGGTGTTTTCTAGCGACGACGGGTGTGACCGCGCATGTCTTGGGTGATCGGGTGCATGGTGTGCCCGCGAGAAGGTGGTGAACGTGATGAGTGTTTCGATGGTTGCTTCAGCCCATGTGGATGCGATCGTGCATGCCGCGATGGTGGGCACTGGCCCTGCCTGTGATCGGGTGCAGTTGCTTGATGATTCGGATGGGCTGGTTCGGCTTGGCCGAGACCGGTTGCCGACTGAAATGGGCCGGATGCTGTTGCGTGCGAACGCGGAGGCGATGGCGATGGCGATGGCGGAACGGTACGAAATGAAGGACCTGTCGAATCCTGCCGATGGTGGCACCCGTCCGATTGAGTACCTGCAGTATTTGGAGCAGGCTGACCGGCACGAGTACAACATGCTCGGTGATTACCGGCGATACAGCGTCGGTGAGGTGTTGCGGGCGATCGATGGGTACGCGTACCAGGTGTACGAGTATGCGCCGGCGGTTGAGGGTGAGGTGTCGAGGTTCCTTGATGCGGTGGAGCGGGTGTTGATGCGTCGGACCCCCGAGTACCTGCACGCTGAAACCCGGTCGATTGAGGACAGGGTGGTGTTGCCTGTGGGGTCGCTGATCGAGGAGATCTGAACCTGGAAGGCTGTCGTCTGCGTATGCTGATTTCGGGCCGCTGACGCTTCGTTGCATGGTGCCGGAGTTGGCCGATGCGCGAAGGGGTGCACTGTGGGGTTCGGGTGGCGAATAGGCCTTTCGGAGAGCGCCAGTCCACGTATGCAATAGCGGGATTCTGGGCATCGAGTAGCGGTGCTGGCGTGGGTGTGTTCGGCTTAGTCCGACCGCGGTAATGGCCGTGGTCTTGGGCTCAGTTACCGAAAGGGTGGTGACCGTTAATGACGGACTACCGAAGAATCATGTCTTTGCTGCTCGAGGGCCGCAGGGTCTGCTGTCGGTTTTGTTGAGTCCAAGACTGCATAGCTTTTCGGGGCTGTGCTGGAAGGATGATGATCATGCCGATCAAGTACAGCGAGGAATTCAAGCGTGACGCTGTCGCGCTCGTGGAGTCCGGTATCGCGCAGAAAAC